>JGI12316J15309_10000494_pt1 | contig 199597 bp, 163 predicted proteins | sample MarCyaLeptolynsp_FD_15309 | JGI IMG/M metagenome (IMG submission 15309) | reverse complement strand
CTCGATCGACCCTGAGTCTAGCTCTTGTCCAACCTCTAATCTCGATCGACCCTGAGTCTAGCTCTTGTCCAACCTCTAATCTCGATCGACCGCCACCCTGTGGCCTGCAGGGAAACAACGTCATCAACGATTGATCCTTCACCATGGCCCCTCAACCATGAAGTCTCAACCTTCGACTATAAACCCTCAACCCACTGTTATTGGTATTGATGTGGGAGGCACAGCGATTAAGTTGGGGCGGTTCCTGGAGGATGGTACTTGTTTGCAGTCGTTGAATGTGGCGACGCCGCAGCCAGCAGTACCAGTGGCGGTGTTGGCGGTGATAGTGGATGCGATCGCACAACTCGATCCCCACCAGCAAGCAATTGCCATCGGCATTGGTGCCCCCGGGCCTGCCGATGCTGCTGGGCGAGTGGCGCGGATGGCCATCAACTTACCGCAATGGGTAGATGTTCCCTTAGTGAATTGGGTAGAGGCTCAAACTGGACGACCGGCAGTTCTGGCCAACGACGCCAACTGCGCCGGCTTAGGCGAGTTCTGGCTCGGAGCTGGTCGCCCCTTCCAAAATTTCATATTACTGACCCTGGGAACTGGCGTTGGTGGAGCCATCATTTTGGGGGGCAAGCTATTTGTTGGTCACAATGGCGCAGCCGGAGACCTGGGCTTGATTACCCTCAACCCGGATGGCCCAGCCTGCAATAGCGGTAATTCAGGTTCTCTGGAACAGTACGCATCGGTGCGAGCCATTCACCGTCGTACTGGCATGGAACCAGCAGAATTGGGTGAAAAAGCCAGGGCAGGCGACGCGACCGCACTGGCCTTCTGGCAAGACTATGGACGCGATCTGGGGGCTGGACTGGCCAGTTTAATTTACGTCCTGGCACCGGAAGCAATTATTCTAGGGGGTGGCGTCAGTGCTAGCGCCGCATTCTTCTTACCCACAGTGCGGGCAGAAATCGAACGTCGGGTTCAACCCAGCACTCGCGGTACATTGCAGCTCCTGCCCGCAGCATTAGGCAACGACGCCGGTAGAATTGGGGCAGCCAGGTTAGCCTGGGATCGGGTTACAGGAGCACGGACAGATTTTCAGCAATAGTACCAGTATACTTAATGGCTGCACCTTTCCTCTGCCGCAACGATAGCCGATTGTAGATCTCATCGCGATTAGGCGAGTGAGCTAGAACTTCTCCTCGAATGACATTTAAGTCTTCATCTAACTCTGGGGATCAATCAAAACCCATCGATCGGGATATTGACACAACTTAGAAGGTTATTTTGAAAGCTAACCTTCCAAGTTGTGTATTGATTGACGATTTCCGCCAAATTCAGGACTTTGCCATTAGCTACAACAGATTTTGCTGAAACTTCCATGTCAAAATACCTTATCGATACCAACTGTTTCGATTCAAATTGCAAGGTTTACCTTATTGTAGCAGCTTCCCGATTGCAGTCATACCATTTTGGATTTTAGATTGCCGATTTTGGATTGAAGAAAGGCTGGCTGGGCAAGCATCCCATTTGGGCAGTCATTCTGTCAATTTCATCAGTTGCATCTCCAAGTCAATCAGTCATTCACTCGATTTTCCCCAGTACGGTTTGAAAAACTCAGCGAGGCGGTGTTGGAGATGAAGCGCTTGGCCAAGTTGCGACAGATGTTGTTAAATTTGATTATTCTATCGTGGAGTTCGATCGGTTTCAGGTGGGGAATACAGGGAAATGAGCAGGAGTTGGGAATCAGATGAAAGCGCAACCTGGATCGACTACTATTGACTATTACTATTGAAGAATGATAATGACTTGAGTCTCCCCTCCTGTCTTCTGCCTTAACAATTGCTTGAATGGAAGAAGATGATAATGCTTTGAATACCCCCTTCTGCTCTCTGCCTCCTACCCTCTGCCTTACCCACTGCTTGAAGAATAAATTTGTCCTATGTTAGAAATCGATCGCTACCTGGCCCAGGCACTATCTCTGCGACTGTCGCAGGTGCAAAATGCGCTGGCGTTGCTGGCGGAGGGTGCAACGGTTCCCTTCATCGCTCGCTACCGTAAGGAGCGGACGGGGGAAATGAACGAGATTCAATTGCGCGAGCTGGCGGATCGGTTTGTCTATTTGACAGAGTTGGAAGAGCGGAAGCAGACGATTGTGGCCGCGATCGCAGAACAAGGCAAACTCACAGACGAGCTGCAAGCCAAAATTGACGCCTGCCTGCAAAAGACCGAATTGGAAGATCTATATCTGCCCTATCGCCCCAAACGCCGTACTCGCGCCACCATTGCCCGAGAGAAAGGGTTGGAACCGCTGGCCCAATTCATTCAATCGTTGAACCGCCCTGATGCTCCGGCAGTCTCTCTGGATGCGGAAGCAGCGAAATACATTTCCGAGGAGAACGGAGTGAAAACGGTAGCTGAGGCCCTCAAAGGGGCTGCCGATATCCTGGCGGAAGCGGTGGCAGAAAAGGCTGATTTTCGTGCTTATCTGCGTAGTTATTTGCTGCAGTCAGGGTACTTTGCGTCAAAAATCAAAGCCGACGATTATCCTGAGGGTACCACCAAGTTTGAGATGTACCGGGAGTTTCAGATCGCAATGAAGGAAATTGCCCCTCATAATTTGTTGGCATTGCTACGGGGACAAAGCGAGAAAATCCTCAAACTGGAGCTGACGTTTGATGAGACAGCAGTGTTAAATTATCTGGAAAAGCAGGAGATTCGCAGTCGGGATCGGACGGTGAGGGATTTTTATCAGAATGCGATCGCAGATGGCTTCAATCGTCTGATGAAGGCATCTCTGACCAGCGCCGTCATTGCTGAGAAGAAAGCCTGGGCCGATGGCGAGTCAATTCAGACTTTTGAAGTCAATTTGCGGGATTTGCTGCTGGCGGCTCCTGCAGGCATGAAACCTACCCTGGCTATCGATCCAGGATTCCGCACTGGCTGCAAGGTGGCAGCGATTAGCGAGACGGGACAGTTCCTGGAATATCAAACCATTTTTCCCCATCAGTCAGCCCAACGACGCACGGAAGCAGCGGGTGCGATCGCAGACCTGATCGCCCGCCATCAGATCGCTCTCATCGCCATTGGCAACGGTACTGCCAGCCGCGAAACGGACACCTTTGTGGCAGAAGCGATTCGGGATCTGGTCCGAAAGCCGATCAAGGTGATGGTGAACGAATCGGGGGCATCCATCTATTCTGCCAGTAAAGTTGCGATCGCAGAATTTCCCGACCTGGATATCACCGTACGGGGTGCCATCAGCATCGGTCGCCGTTTGCAAGACCCCCTGGCCGAATTAGTGAAAATCGACCCCAAATCCATCGGCGTCGGGCAGTATCAGCACGATGTGGATCAGAAACTGTTGAAAAAAAAGCTGGATGAAACCGTCGAAAGCTGCGTCAACTATGTCGGCGTTGACCTCAACACGGCCTCGAAAGAACTGCTAACCTTTGTCTCTGGTATCACTGCCACTGTTGCTAACAATATCGTCGTCTATCGCAATCAGAACGGGGCCTTTCGCAATCGACGACAGCTGCTCAAGGTGGCCAAACTGGGGCCAAAAGCATTCGAACAGGCCGCAGGCTTCCTGCGCATTCGGAACGGTGACAATCCCCTGGACAATACTGCTGTCCACCCCGAGAGCTATGCAGTTGTAAAAACCATCGCCACCGATCTGGATGTTTCCCTGGAACGCATCACCCAAGCGACAGATCGCCTCCAGTCGATCGATCTCAAGCATTATACTACAGAAACTCTGGGCGAACCGACACTGCGTGACATCATTCGTGAATTGGAAAAACCAGGTCGCGATCCCAGAGCTGAGTTTGTCTACGCCACCTTCAACGACGCCATCCAGGAAATCAGCGACCTGCGGGAAGGAATGGAATTGGAAGGCGTAGTCACCAACGTCGCCAACTTCGGAGCCTTTGTTGATATTGGCGTTCACCAGGACGGGCTGGTGCATATCTCTCAACTGGCCGATCGATTCGTGAACGATCCAAAGCAAATCGTCAAGGTCGGTCAGGTCGTTAAGGTGCGCGTCCTGGAGGTGAATGAAAAGCTGAAACGCATTAGCCTGTCTATGCGCGCTCAGCGGGAGGCTGATAGCAGGCGCGATCGCAATTCTAAGGCGAACCGCGATCGCAAACCACAAACCGATCTTCCCCGCCCCAAAGCCCCCACTCTAGAAGACCTGCAAGCAAAATTCAACCGCAAGTAGTCCAGTCGATATTAGTGGTGAACAAGTAAGGATTTCTGAGCGTGCGGATTGAATCTGCACACTCAAAAATCCTACCCTCCCTCTGAGTTCAGTTCACAGAATCGTCAGATAGGTTTCAGTCGGGCTAATCAGTAAAAGTTTGAGTTTTTGATTTTGCAAATCCAACTCAACTCCTAACACTTCTAAGGGAATGACACCCAGTAAAGGAGAGCGGCCAGCCGGAATTTCCAGACATTCAAACGTTCCTTCCCGTCCCAGCAGCGAGATTTTGGCGTCCTGAAAGACGCGAGCCGTGCCAATGCCATTGACCGTTTCAACGTCTACTTGCTTGAGCAATTCCAGTCCTAAAGATGCGTTGGCGAAGCCTCCGTAGGGAATCGCATCCGCAGGCATGCAAAGAGTTGTTTCGCCCATGTCCACCAGCACATTATCAAACGTCAGAGAACGGATCTCGTCGGTTTGAATCGCACCCCGTCTTGCTAGAACCTCATCGCCACGATTGATGATGCTCAGTGTTGTTAATATTTCCCCATGGAGTCAGTGGTTGTCGATAGCATAATAAACCCTTGAGCCACTCTATCTCAACTCTGGCACGTTTCGACTGCGAACGTTTGGCAGTTCAAATGTTTGGCAGAGCGTGCGATCGATTGCAGAATTAATCGAAGCGATCGAGACTTTCGAGGTTGAAGAGGGCGAGTTCGCCGTTGTAGGCACCGCCGTCGAAGAGGAAGTCGATGCTGACCTGGCCACTGTCACCGACGGTGAAAGTGCCGGAATTGAAGGGAGGGGCGGGAGTGAGGGTGGGTTCGATGGCGATCTCTGCCGTTACCGTGATGTAGGGCAGGGGAGCCAGATCTTCTGTGTCCAGGGAGAGGTCTGGGAAGGGATCTGGGGTGGGCAAATCGAGAGCGGGCGAGTCGAGAGCGGGCGAGTCGAGAGCGGGGAATGGTTCGTCGATGGCGTGGATAGAGGGGTATCGAGCAGGTCGTCGCCGCTGTCCAAGAGGTGAGGATGGTTCGAGGATGAAGATTTGTAGTTGCGGGGAGCGGCGGCGCTGGCGGTGCTGGTTGGTGCTGGCGGCAGTGAGGTGTTTGAGGATATTGAACATCGATTCGGAACTTTCCTTTCCTGATGAGTGATTAGACTTGGACAGTTTTCCTCGTTTTCCTCGTTCCCAAACGCTGCTAAGGACTCTTATGGGGTAGTGGCCTGACACGTCTAAAATTGTCTAAATTCGTAGTTGGCACTTTAGTGCTGCCGAGGTCTATTTAGCCAGGATTATAGCCTCTTCGACACCCCAACTTATTGCACCAAATTAGCTGTGTCAGTTTACTACAAAGCTTCTGAGCTGAACTTTGTGGGGCGGGTGCAAGCAATCTTGACTGAGCATGCCTCTAAAAGGATCTCGATTTTGCGGCGAGGGTTTTGTGCGGGGCAATATAAAGGTCCACAATTAGAGGCGCGGTCGAGATGGGTGGGGTTTGAAGGGGAATGGTTCGAGAGTAAAACAACAAAATTGTTGTTTTCGTCCTCAATCTTGCAGGTTTAAACTGGGTCGATGGAATTTTGAGGGAGACAGTTTGAAGGTTTTGCTAGTGTTCAACCTATAACTACCTTGCTCGATAGAGTCTGAAAGCACTAAAGTGCCGACTACAAATATCACGATCGGGAATTGTCTGGGGTGGTGAGCCTGATTGCGGAGAAAGTGGTTGGCCTGCCCAGTCTTTGGAACAGATTTAATATAGACTAGCAAGGATCGATGCCCATCGATCCGGTATTTATTGGCGGTACAGGACTCTATGAATTGGTGGCAGAGGCTGAAGAAAAATTCCCTGGCGCGTACGGGAGCAACCATTCTGCTAGTGTTTTATATTCTGGCAATTGGGGCGGATTTTTTTGCGCCTTATGACCCTTATTATTCTCAACCTGAAGGATCGCTGCTGCCCCCAACTCAAGTGTATTGGCGCAGCCTGGAGGGAGAGTTTGTTGGCCCGCATGTTTATCTGACGACTCAGGGGCCTGTGGATTTGCAAACCGGATCTCGAATGCTGAGAATAGATCGCCAGGAACTTTCTCCGCTGGGGGTGTTTGTTAAGGGAGATCCTTATAAGATATTGGGACTGGTTCCTTTTGACCGTCACCTGTTTGGGACGTCTGGACCGGGCCGATGGAATTTGCTGGGGACTGATGAGCAGGGGCGCGATCAGTTGAGCCGTCTTTTCTATGGGGCCCGCATTAGTCTGAGTATTGGTCTGGTTGGGATTGCGATTTCTTTCCCAATCGGCATGCTTGTGGGGGGGATCTCGGGATATTTTGGCGGCATCATTGATAGCATTTTGATGCGTCTGGTGGAAGTGCTGATGACGATTCCGAGCATCTATCTGCTGGTGGCCCTGGCGTCTGTATTACCGGCGGGTTTGAGTAGCGCTCAGCGTTTTCTGTTGATTATTGCGATTACTTCTTTTGTCCGCTGGTCGGGGCTGGCGCGGGTGATTCGGGGACAGGTACTGTCGATCAAGGAGCGGGAGTTTGTTCAGGCGGCTCGGGCCATGGGGGGACGGCCTCTCTATATTATCGTTCGCCATGTGCTGCCTCAGACTGCGAGTTATGTGATTATTTCTGCGACGCTGTCGATTCCGAGTTTCATTTTGGCGGAGTCGGTTCTGAGTTTGATTGGTCTGGGCATTCAGCAGCCGGATGCTTCGTGGGGCAATTTACTGTCGGTTGCTGCAAATCCTTCTATTTTAGTGTTGCAGCCGTGGTTGGTCTGGCCGCCTGCATTGCTGATTATTCTGACGGTGCTGTCTTTTAATCTGGTGGGGGATGGTTTGCGCGATGCGCTGGATCCGCGTAGTTTGCGGAGTTAGAGATTGGTAGTTGGTGGTTATCGAAACAGTCAGAGGGCAGACGGCAGACGGCAGACGGCAGACGGCAGACGGCAGACGGCAGACGGGGAAGGTTTGCTACATCTGGTTTTGCGCTTTTTTTTCTGTCCTAATCTATTCTCGTAACGGTGGTATTTTAAGTAAACACTAGTCGAGTCTTGAGAAGGCTTTGACGCTAACTCAAGAAACTCTGCAGCGCTGAAGTGTCGGCTACGAGCGTTACGCAGTTAACCGGAGAGCGCTTTGAGCAGGAGCTTTTGCCAGAGGGGGGCGAGGGTTGCTTTGACGATGATGTCTGCGATGACGAAGCCGATGCCGACGAGCAGGAGCCGGAGAGGGAAGGGATGATGCAGTTTCTGGCCCTTGAAACAAGTGGGCTGGAGTCGAGCGATCTGGTTTAAGCCTGGGAGGGTGAGGGCGATGCCGGTGGTGATGAAGCCGATGACGCGGAGGATAGACCAGGGAGGCCAGCCGATGCAGGCTGCGAGCCAGGGTGTGGGGCTGGCTGAGATGAGCTGGGCAACGTAGAAGTTCATGTAGTTGAGCATCCAGGTGCCGAGGGTGAGGGCGGCGCTGCTGAGGGTGACGAGGGAGAGCAGGCAGAAGAGAGCGTAGTGTTTGAGATGAATGGGCAGGAAGAGTGGGAGGGAACCTTCGGCTCCTTCGCCGGTGCGGATCCAGTGGAACATTTCGTTGGTGTAGGGGGAGCCGTTGTGGATGACTTGGGCGGCGCGTTCGGGGGCCTGGAGGGTGGCGATGATGACGGCGAGGCTTTGCAGGACTGCCCAGAGAAGAATCCAGCTGAGGGCGCGGCGATAGCGGGCACGACGAACGTGAAGCAGCAGGATGGGGTAGGGGATGGCGGCTCCGAGGAGAGGCGTCAGGGGAGCTGAGTTGAAGATGAAGCTGGCGGTTGTGGTGAGGAGGGTGCCGATGAGGAGGAAGGTTGCGATCGCACTTGACTCCAACCAGGGCTTGAAGAATAGAGGCGTCTTGGGATTGGAAGCAGATTCGAGCGTTGGCTCTGATGCTGGCTCTGGATTTGGGGGCGGTTGGTTGGCGTTCATGTTCAGTCACCCTGGTGATGGAGGAGCTGGCGATGATGAAAACTCAGTTTACCTCAGTTCCTGGGGTGCGTGCTCTAAGTAGATCTGTCCGGAAATTGGAGTGGAAGCCCCCCCACTCCAATTTCCGGATGAGTCTAATGATAGAACAGAGGACAGAGGGGAAGGGTTGACCACATCTGGTTTAGTGCTTTTGGTTTGGTGCTTTATCCAGAACGAGTTTGCCTTATCTGGCAATTGAGTTATGGATTGAATGTTGCAAACCTCTCTTACAATCAGGATTTGAGGACTGCTGAGTTTTGTAGGACTTTGCTTGTGCGTAGCATTTTGCATTGCTGATGGTTGTATAGCGGTTCCCGTGCGACTGAAGTACATGGAAATGTGCCCCTGCCTTCGGCAGGGGCACATTTCCATACCTCACTAGCCTGAGAATTGCTATAACACGACGTGGAAGGTTAGCGCCCCCGGAGGGGGCGCTAACCTCCTTTTCTTCGTGCCAGAACGGAAAAATTGTTATTTTGAAAGCCTTGCGGAGCAAGGCTTTCAAAATAACCTTCCAGGTCGTGTGTAAAGTCTATCTGGTACAACCGTTATCAGTTTGGGATAATAGGAATGTTGCCTGCGGTGTGCTGAACCCTGGGCGTGTTGGAAACAAGGTGAAGATGGTTTGACCAGGATGTTTGACCAGGATGTTTATGCTGAGTCGCGAGCCATTGACTGAAACGGCGATCCCTGAAACGATGTCAACTCTGCCGCTGGTGGGTCAAACAACACCTGTCACGTTCCAACATGTCCTGTTGAAACTGCTGGATTGGCCGTTTTTGCTGTTTCTGATTGTGTGTGTGGTTCTGGTTTTGTTTCGGCAGCAGCTGGCGGCGCTGTTCAGCCGGGGCGATATCTCGATTTCCTGGGGTAAGGGTCGCAGCATTCAGCTGCGCCAGTTGTCTAACCATTTGGATGAAGAGTTGGATCCGCTCCGGGATGAGATTGAATGTCTCAAACAGATGGTTGCCGATTTGCAAGCCCATGCAGGGATGCCAGAGGAAAATTGCATTGTCCCCTCGACCACTCAGGTCCTGTCGGCTGAGGAGGAGGAACAGGCAAGTCAACGCATGCAGCAGGCGCTGCAGTCGGGGGAGTATCGCTGGCGCAGTCTTGAGCGTTTGGCTGCGGTGAGTGGGGTTCCGGAGGGGGAGGCGTTGAAGGTGTTGCGATCGCATCCTGATGTCGTTCTGGGAACAGATAAGTCGGGGCGTCAGATTGCCAGATGGTCTTCCAAATGACTCTTCGCCAACAGATTAGCTGCAAGCCAGGAGCCAAAATGGTATAACTCATTGGATACAGATCGACTCAACGCGGAATTCTAGCGTTCTATTGCAGAGGGCAGGAGGCAGAAGGGGCAGGAGGCAGAAGGAGCAGGAGGCAGAGGGCAGGAGATTGAGAAACGGTAGCTTGCAATCGGTCGGGCAACAGCGATCGCAAAGAAGAGGGCTATGAGCGAACGCTTGTTCAGACTGCTGTTAGTAGATGAAGATCCAGTTTTTCGGTTGGGGTTGCGAACCTGGCTGGAGCAGTGGCCAGATTGGCGCGTCGTTGCAGAAGCCGATTCTGTTACCACAGCGCAACGAGAGCTTGCCCGTCTGGAACCCAAAAACTCTGCTCGTTCTGACCCGCTATTGGATGCTGAAGATCTGGAAACAGATGGCAGAACTATCTTCAACCTGGTGATTTTGGATCTGGCTCTGGGGGGAAGTAGGGCTGAGACAGGGGCGGAACAGTCGGTAGGGTTAGCGCTGTGCCAACAGATCAACACTCAATACCCTGACTTACCCCTGTTCCTGTTGACTGCAATTCGAGATCCGACACTGCTGGCAGCAGCAGCGCAATCCGGAGCCAGGGGCTATTGTCCCAAAGGGACATCTTTCTCCGATTTGGTGACAGCCTTCCAGGTTGTTGCGGCGGGGGAAAGGTTCGGGTTCGCTGCAGGGGAGGCGCTAGAGGGACAAGAGATCCCCTTGATGCCAGCAGCGTCTGTTGCTGCTGCAGGGGCAGTGTCTGTATCTTCTACTGAGCCAGTTGCTGGAAAGAAAAAGAAAGTCCGGGTCCCTCGCAAAGCTGTTTTTTTAGCGCACGCTCGTCAGCGTCTGCAGTTATCGGGAGTACAGCAGATTGATGCAGTCTTGGGGGAACTGCAGCAGCAGCTCCAAACTCCGGGCCTTTCAGTTTGGGATCGGGTGTTTCTGCAGGGGCGACAACGGGAGTTGAGAACGGCGCGTTGGATGGTCAATCGGCTATTAGGATCTTCTCGGGGACTTGAATTGGAGCAAAATGCTGCTGACCCAACGCTGGATCGGGGGGAAAGAGCGCGATCGCAAACTCCAGCCGCTAATCCTGAGACAGATCGTCTGGTTCAACCCGTAGCAGCCACATCAGCTGAAACGACCTCAATTGCAGCGCAGCCGACAACAACAGACCTGACTGCAATACGTGCCGTGTTATTTGACACCACCCTGACTCAAATCCAGGCTGGACTCAAGAATCTGAGCAAGACTCCCCTAGAAATCGACATTCTTCAGGAAGAGAAGAAACGAGAATTGCTCTACATTATTCTGCGCAAGTTCGAGGATGGACTGGACGAACTGCGTTATTCTCAGGTGCAGCAGACTCAGTTAACCCAGCAGCGGGATGGATTCCTCAGAGATTTGTGGCAAGCCGCAATCTCAGACTTTTTAGGCAAATACTACACCTTGCCAGAAGCGTCATTGCCAGGACGCGATCGCGAACTGGCCACTCAGATGCTGTCGGTGGTTCCAGCTCTGCTTGAAGACGCAGATCGGGTTCAGCAAGCAATCTTAAATAAGATTCCCCAGGTCGAAGATTTGCTAGCCCATCTCCTCTTTCAAACTCCCATAGTCGTTGACAATGTCCTTTGCGTTTCTGGCAGTCCAGCAGCCATGGCTCGGGCCGAGGCATTGCTGCAAAACTTGTCGATCCAGATGGCGAATGCAGTCATGCAGCCCCTACTCAATCGGTTTGCCAACGTCGACACCCTCAAGCAAAATTTCTATCACCGCCGTTTGCTCTCAACTCGAGACATTGAACGCTTTCGCAACGAACTGTCCTGGAGATATCGTCTAGAAAAATACCTTGGCGAACCAACCGCAATCTTTGAAAGTCAATTTCGCCTGTGGATCCTCAACGGTCGCGGCATTAAACAAATCATTATTTATGGAGCGCGCGATCGCGAACTGGCTGAGATATCTGGCGTCCAACAGGTGGTGACACTTGTATTGGAAACCCGAGATGCAGTCGCACCCCGCTTGCGCACAGCCGCCTCCTTCATTGGCAGCGGTCTTGTTTATCTTCTCACCCAGGTGATTGGCCGTGGCATTGGACTGATTGGCCGCGGCATCCTTCAAAGCATCGGCAACTCATTCCAGGATAGTAAATTTGGCAAAAACAGCCGCAACAAATGATTGGGGTTCATGGCTCATTGCTCATTGCTCATTGCTCATTGCTCATTGCCATTAGCCTTCACTCGTTACTTGTTACTCGTTACTTGTTACTCATTCCCCTGTTCTCTGTTCCCTGTTCCCCGTTCCCCATTTCCTGTTCCCCGTTCCCTTCAAAACGTGACAAACACATGATGCCCAACCACCCCGATACCCAAACCCAGCATCGAAATTGAACTTAATAGCCAAAAGGCTTGCCATTCTTTAAATCCAACGGCCCTACTTTCCAAACTAGCCAGAATCTTTGCGGCCAGCAACGCCAGAAACTGCGAAAAGATATGAATCCAGGCAAAAAGAATCACGCCAAGAAATGCAATCGAAGCCGCAGCAACAAAAATATTCAGGTCTGATTGAAATAACCAGACAAAGAAATTCCACCTGCTGCTCAACGGGGAAGTCAGGACAAGCGCCAAGACAAGCGTCAACAGTGCCGCAGACAACCACACAAACCAGGGCAAGTTAAACGCCACCAAAAACCAGCCCAATGTCCCATGTTCAACTTCTTTGAAAGTCTTAATTTCGTCCCGCTGAAAATCAGTCAGCACCCAACCAAAGTTGCCATAGGCAAGCAGCAGGAGCAACAGAGCTAGACCAGGAACCTTTCTTGCCAATACCATATATCGATTTTAGATTTTAGATTGCCGATTTTGGATTGGTAATTTTATAGGATTGCATTTATTGCGCATCTCAGACCAAAATCCAAACTCTACGCAATAAGAATTTAACAATTTGCCCAAAACGAACCATAAACACTCATCTAAAATCCACGGCGTTCCGATCTCAAACGGGAGCAACAATCCATAAACAATGAACCATGAGCAATGAACCCCAGATGAACTCCAAGCGATACTCCAAAATCTAAAATCTAAAATCCAAAATCAGTCCACTCGCTCTAATTGCCAGAGAATCTGATTGCCTTCACGCCGTACCCGCGAGACAACCCAGTTACGCCAAACCCAATGATCGCCACGGCTGGTCACAGCACTGGCATTGATATCCATCAAATCAGCCAACTCAGAACTGCTAATCAGATAGCCCTTGCTAGCAATCTCATCAGCAATTTGCAAGGTCTCTAACAAATTACGCAGTTGATTCACCCGCATCTCGCGAGGCAGATGTTCGAGCAAATCATTAGGCGCAGCAATCAAGTCGCTCATGGTTGGCTCCGCACTATCAACAGGAAATAATGCCGTTTGACCGGATTTTAGCCTGTCACCATCCCCCTTATCAGTTGTCTCTGAACTAAATTGATCCGATTCTGAGGCAGTATTGGTCAGCTGCCCTAAAGAAAGCGATCGCAAAGCAGGAGACTGACCGTTGGCAAAGGCTCGTGCGATTGTATCGCAACGTTCGTTACCCGCATTTCCAGAGTGTCCTCGGACATAGCACCATTGCAAAGGATTGCTTAACTGCTGACCCACACGACTCGCAAGCTCGTCCAGAATCACCCACAGATCCTGGTTTAGCACCGCTTTCCCTGTAGAAGTCTTCCATCCCTTCTTTTTCCAACCCTTAATCCATTTAGTAATACCATTCTTGACATATTCGCTGTCCGTATAGAGACTCACAGATTCCGTGCAACCCGAACTCGCAAGAAACTCCAACGCCGCGATCGCAGCCTGCATCTCCATCCGGTTATTCGTCGTCAGCGATTCCCCTCCTCCCAGCTCATGAACAATACCATCCTTGAAATAAACCACAACTCCCCAACCACCCGGCCCTGGATTTCCCGAACACGCACCATCTGTATATACACTCTCAATTCCCCCCATACAATTAACCCTGCATTCAAATAACGCCTTGGACTTGCGATCGTCCTCATGCCCCACCATAAGCTACAACCCAGTCAGGCTATCCGATTCTTACCCAAGATCGCCATGCTGAATGTTCTAGCATTATCAGTCAGATCCCCATCTCCGCCAAAAACTGTTCCAAAGCTCAAGAGCTTGTCCGCAAAAATAGTTTATTTGTTCACCTTAACCAGGGTATCTCATAAAACTCATCCGCTAAATCTGAGATTATTAGAACATATATATATAACTTGTTGTCTAGCTCCAGCACGAACAAATAAAAGTTAGCACCCCGAGGGGAGCACTAAGCTTCCAAGTAGCACATAATATAGGATGTTTGACAATATCGAGCAAAAAACGATTACCTATCATACAAAATTGCCCTGTCCTCCTCATTAACCCAACCCACTACAATTTTCCCCACCCCCCATCCTCTTTTGCTTATCTCTCAAACAATTCAATACTTTCTCTTTGCAGAAAAAACAATCGAGACCCAAGGCAATGCCCAGAAACCCTTCTCCTACTAGGATTTGATGCTTATTCGAAAAAAATAATAGGGCGAGTGATAGGTCTGTTGAAAAAAGTGGGTAAGTTACCTTCAGGAGTTAGAAACCAAGTATCCCGCAACTTAAGGAGAAACCTAACCTATGAAGAGCGAATTCAAAACCAAATTCCTGCAGCACCTGCTCCAACGCAAAGAATCAGCAAAGGGCTTCACCCTAATCGAGCTTCTCGTTGTTATCATCATCATTGGGATCCTGGCTGCTATTGCTCTGCCCTCTTTCCTCAGCCAGGCCAACAAAGCCAAGCAGTCCGAAGCCAAAACCTACGTGGGTTCCATGAATAAAGGCCAGCAAGCCCACTTCACCGAGTTCACTGAATTCGGGGCAACTGTCGCCGATTTAGGCATTGGCATCCAAACCCAAACCACCAACTACGATTACACCACTGTTCCCACCAATACCGGTGCTATCACTGATAATGCAATCAGCTTCGGTACCCCACTCAAAGTTGGTCTACGTGGTTATGCTGGCATGGTAGGTCTGCAACAAACTGGTGCTGCTAATGAAGTGACCAGTATTGCTATTCTCTGTCAAGAGCAAGTTGCAGCCGTTGCTGCACCTGCCAACCCCAACAGCGGTACGCAATGTGCTGGTACCCAAGATCCAGTTCTATAAGCTTGGATCGAACTCTCTCCTGTATAGAGTTATAGATGAAGCATTTCTTGTGTTGTAGAAAGAAAGCTTCAACCAAGGGAGTGGAAGGGATTAACCTATCCACTCCTTGTCTTCTTTTGTAACCTGACTCCCACATCGCAATCCCATTAATGACTTCTGCAGCGTCCTCAACCCCAGAGATTGATTGGCAGCAGCGAGCATCCCAACATCTCGTTCGAGGCCATTACAATCAGGCAAAAGCGCTTTACGAACAGGCAATCGAAGCCGAACCAGACATCAAATCTCATTATTGGCACCTCGGACTGATGCAACTCCTGCAACAGCAAGAGGAAGAAGCCCAAGCAACCTGGTGGCTAGCCATGGCTGAGGGCGAAGCCACACAGATTGAACACTGGACTGCAGAACTTTTGCAAGTTTTGCAAGCAGAAGCAGAACGACAAGCAGCTCTCGAAAATCCTTCTATGGCCTGGGCAATCCGACGGCACATGCTGGAGATCGATCCCCAGGACATCAATAATTTGCTGCACATTATTCCGCTCTCAATCGAGAGCCAAACCTTTGACAGCACAGAGCTTGCAGAATTCGGCATCATTGAACTGCTACAATCCGTTTCCCCCACATTTAATGCTGACTTATTATTCCAAGCGCTGAAATATCTCATAGAGGATAGCCTGCTCGACGAAGAAACGCTCGCCTTTATCGAAGCGTGTTTACCCTACATTCAGCCCCCCCTGGCCCTGGTTGATGTATTGCTCTCCACCAGTATTACCCTGGCCCATTCAGCACTGAATCCACGCCTGGCCTCTCGGTTGCTGGAACTGGGATTGCAGTTAACTCCCGATAACATCAACATCCTTGGACATTTATCTCACTTTTATCAGGACTCTAAACAATATCTAAAGGCAATCGAGATTGCAAAACGCCGCTGTTCCCTGGCAGCAAATCTGTCCGAACAAGTGTTTTCCAGTCATGTCCTACTCAGGGCATTGCTTGCTGCAACTGGGTGTTGGGAAGAATCTTTCTCTGCATTCCAGCAACATATATCCCTATTGTCTTCTCTGATCGAAGTTTGGCCAACGGGCCTTGACCAGATCTCCATCTTACGCACTTATACTTCAACCTTTTTTCTGCCCTACTTTCAAGATACGCCTCGAGAGAACCGTCAGTTGCATAACCAAATTGGTCGTCTTTGCCAGGAGAATCTTCTGGAGGCGGTAAAGGAGCAGATCGGACAGTACCGTCGATCGGGAGCTATTGCTAACATCAATCGTAAGGCCAACAAGGTTCTCAAGGTCGGTTATATTTCGCATTGTCTTAAACAACATTCAGTGGGTTGGATCTCGCGCTGGCTTTTTCAGCATCACGATCGAGCAAACGTTCAGATCTATGCCTATCTCGTTAACCAAGCCCCCATCAGCGATTTTTCCCAGCGTTGGTTTGTCGATCAGGCCGATCGGGCCTACGGGTTTAAAATCCAGGTTAGAGGAGTGCTAGATCGCATTTATCAAGACGAGCTGGATATTCTGGTCGATTTGGACAGTATCACGCTAGATGGATTAGCGCCTCTTCTCACAATAAAACCGGCTCCGATTCAAGTAACCTGGCTAGGATGGGATGCATCGGGGTTGCCAGCAATCGACTATTTCATTGCCGATCCTTATGTATTACCGGAATCCGCTCAGGATTATTACTCGGAGACAATCTATCGTTTGCCTCAAACCTATGTCGCAGTGGATGGGTTTGAAGTGGGCATCCCTAGCTTGCGACGGGAACAGTTAGACATCCCAGATGACGCTGTTGTGTATCTCCTGTCGCAGACAGGATGCAAACACAACCTGAACAATATCCGGCAACAAATAAGAATCATCAAAGCGGTCCCAGGGAGTTATCTTTTAATCAAGGGATTGGCAGATGAAAAATCTAGAGGGGCCTTTTTCGAGCAAATTGCTGAAGAAGAAGGAGTTGCGTGCGACCGTCTGCGTTTTCTGCCTTTCGTATCCCGCGAAGTCACTCATCGAGCAAACCTGGGGATTGCTGACGTTGTTCTAGATACTTATCCATACAATGGGGCAACGACAACTCTGGAAACCTTGTGGATGGGGATTCCTTTGGTGACCCAGGTCGGCCAGCAATTTTCCAGCCGCAATAGTTACACCATGATGATGAATGCAGGCATCACCGAAGGTATTGCCTGGAATGAGGACGAATATTTAGAATGGGGAGTGCGGCTGGGAACTGATGAAACGCTGCGACAGCAGGTTCGCTGGAAGCTGTTGCAGTCGAGGCGATCGGCTCCTTTATGGAACGCGCAAAAGTTTACCCGTGAAATGGAAAACGCGTACAGGCAGATGTGGTTGCGATATCTAGAATCGACCAGTTCATAGGCTCAATCAAAGACTTAACAGCTCATTGGGTGCGATAGAGTTGGGTGGTAGAGCAGGCTATCATACTTACTTAAAAGACTTAATGTCACGACTTGGAAGGTTATTTTGAAAGCCTTGCTCCGCAAGGCTTTCAAAATAACCCTTTTTCCGTTCTGGCACGAAGAAATGGGGGTTAGCGCCCCCTTCGGGGGCGCTAACCTTCCAAGTCGTGTAATGTCCTGACTCATTCGACGATACATGCGAGAAATCGATGACCTGTCTTTTACCCAAAAACAGGACGCTATTTAGAGGCGATTGCGATCGCAAAACACTGCAATTCTCTAGTTAACGCTTTACCAGAAAAAGTTTTCAGCAATCATCTTCTCCGTAAAAGTTTAATGTCCGCCACAGGATACTGGGAAGAACTTTATTTTGTTTTTCAGGAACAACTATCCCTCTTAAACACGACTTGGAAGGTTATTCCATGCCAAGCATGGGATTGCCAAATTTTACAAACAAACAATACAGGCGCTTTTCATCCCGACAGGTGTGGGCGATAATAGAGACACGATCTTTCAAAACTCTAAACTCCAAAATGACTATCCAAACCCCCCCTCCCCCTTCCATTACACCTCGCCAGATGACGCTGCTAAGAGTGGTAACTTCGATGGCTTGGTCTGACGGGCATCTGGCTGCGGAAGAGGTAGATTTAATGCTGGCACGTTTCAGTCAGCTGTTTGCAAAGGATGCAACTCAGCAGAAAGCCTTGAGCAAGGAGCTCAGGGAATATCTGGTCCAAAATATTCCGCTGGATGAATTGATTCCCAAGTTGGGTAATGTAGAAGAACGAGAACTGGTGCTTTGGTTGGGATATGAGGTGATCCAATCCAGTGCCCGTACCCCTGATGAACCGAAGATTAATATGGAAGAAGCGGCGGCTTATCAACGTCTCGTCCAATTGTTGGATCTGCCGGATGAGACGGTGAAGCGGGTAGAGGCGGAGTTTGCTGCAGCGCCTGAGATGGGTGAAGGGGTGGTTGAAACGCTGGCCCGTAAGTTGGAGGAATTCATTCGCAATTAAGGGGTATGGGTAGTCTTCCAGAGTTAAGGATTTTTTTTGGGCGCCTGGGTAGAATCTACGCGCTCAAAAATCATTCCTGATTGACCGCTGATGTCGATGATTATGGCTTGGTATACGCTGAACACAGCTGCTAATCTGCAGGATAGGGTATTTGGCGAGGTGTTGCTCGTCGTATCGCCTGGTATTACCATTCTGAAGCTACCAGTAGGGATATCTTACGTTCAGGAGGACAGCCATGGGCCGAACCCGAATTTTGACGGAAGGGCAGTCTTATACATTCCGCAGCTATTTTGAATTGCCCTATGAAGCCGATGAAATTCTGGCAGAATTAGGGTATGGCCTAACTCTTGGCAAACTGGAGCTTCCCCACACCCAGCAATCGTTCGAGCGTTTACCGGCCCTGCGCCAGCAAATCGAAGATGTACTGCCCTGGGTGAGTTTGTCCAGCGAAACGGCCCGTCGGGAAGTTTTAGTTGCACCTCTGTTGCTGGAGGTGGTGAGGACCTGTCGGTGCCAGCTCAAAATCGAATATCCCTTAACCGTCAGTGATTGGCTCAAGGGTAGCTTGGATTATTTACTGCGGGCAGAATCCAGCCTGACGGTCATCGAAGCCAAACGAGACGACCTCAGCCGGGGATTTACTCAACTGGCTGCAGCGTTGATCGCCCTGGCTGAAGTGGAAGATCGGGAGATTTTTTATGGTGCTGTCACGATCGGCGAAGCCTGGCGGTTTGGCAAACTGGACAAGCGCGATCGCAACATCGCTCAGGATTTAAACCTCTATAAAATACCTGATGAACTCGAACAATTGCTGTCGATTTCAGTTGGCATTGTGAGCGCAGACAAATCCCAACCAAATCCCCCGCTTCCAATGCCCGATCCCTGAACTGCTGGCTTGCCTCCTCCAGCATCAGGCTTTGGGCGGCCTGCATACCAGTCCGCAAAGGGGCTTGCCCCGGCTTTCAAAAGAGTCCTGGTTTATAGACAAATCGGAGCGGCGGGATTTGAACCCACGACCCCCACTACCCCAAAGTGGTGCGCTACCAAACTGCGCTACGCCCCGGTCAGAAATCCTATGTTAGCACACTCGGCGCTGAATCAAAATACTTTGAGCATCTGGGTAGCCTGCACCAGACCAGGAACTGCGGCAGCGGGCCAGGAGCCTTCGGCCTGCCGCCCGGTCTGCAGGATAAAGTGGAGAGAATAGGCATGGGAATATCCTGCTGCTTCTATCCAGAGCAGAGCGCTTTCTGCTTCGCAGGTGATTTTTTCTTCCGGCATCAGTTCGCTGGCCATGCTGACCATGGTGTCTGCGAGCTGCCCGAGCAGACGGCAAAAGTCATCCAGTTCTGCGGCTGTCAGTTCGAGGCTCCATGCTTCGCCCCCAATCAGCCCCTGAAATTCACTGGCCTGGGGATTCCAGCCCAACCGCCAGCCTTCACCTTCTTTGATGATTCGATCCATTGATCGTTGCAATCGATCCTATTTGATACTTTTCAAACATTTCCTTAGAATTTTCATCATAGAGATAAATAGATTCATTCGGAAATTGGAGTGGAAGCCCCCCTTAAGGGGGGCTTCCACTCCAGTTCTCGGACAGGTCTAATGAGGCTACTGGAGTTTTTCCTAGAAAAACTCTACAGTTTTTACAAGAGACAACGTTTATTATCAATTTTCCTGAAACCTTTACCCAGTCATTGGTAGTCTCAAAGTATAGGAATGGCAGGTTAAACCTGTCCTGCTGGTGTTGCTGCGTTGAGAATCAAGTTATGTATCGAATCTATAAAACCGTCACTCTATTGAGTATTGCTGCTGTTTTGGCTGGAGTGCCTGGGATTGTGCAGGCTGAAACAGCGAGAATCGCTCAATCTGAGGCAGAGAGTCCTGCTGAGGTAGAGAGTCCTGCTGAGGTAGAGAGTCCTGAATCGGAAGAAGAACGCCGCGAGGGAGAGAAACCAGATTCGGAGTTGAGTGCTAACGATCTGTACCGTCAGGGTCTGGAAAAGTTTGAAGCTCAGGATTTTGAGGGGGCGATTGAGCACTTCGATCGGGCGATTGAGATCGATCCGGAGCTAGCCCCCGCTTATGGCAATCGGGGCATTGCGCGATCGCAGCTAAAAGATTTCAAAGGCGCGATTGAGGATTACGATCGGGTGATCCGTCTTGCCCCTGATGATGAAAAGGCTTACTACAATCGGGGAATTGCCTATGCAGCTTTGCAGGACTTTAAATCAGCCGTGCAAGATTACACGAAGTCCATTGAGCTGCAGCCGGAGGATGCTGATTCTTATTACAATCGGGGAAATGCTCAGGTCCAGCTAGAAAAGTACGAGGAGGCGGTAGAGGACTATACTCGGGCTATCGAATTGGATCCTGAAGATTCAGGAATTTATAATAACCGGGGAGCGGCGTTGCGCCGGTTGGAGAAATATGAGGATGCGATCGCAGATTACGATAAAGCGGTTGAACTCAATGATGAATACGCAGAAGCCTTTTTCAATCGCGGCATTGCTCATTACTATCTCAAGGATGTAGAACAAGCCGTTTCCGATTTCAAAAAAGCGGCTGACCTGTTCCAGGCCCAGGGCAACACCAAAGGCCACGAACAGGCAATGAGAAATGTCAATGTTTTACAGCAATAGGAGGATTGCCATCGGTATAGCGATCGTCAAATCGCCCGAAGGCTGGGGCTGGAGGCTGTAGGAGCCATCATTGAATGCTGAATCTCCAGGGCTGGTATTTGCAGGATTGAGGGAACAACTCCGAGCCAATTACATCTGAATCTAATAGTGTGGTTGAAGGGACAGCCATATTCAGTGCAATCTGCTTTTTTGCCTCATTTGCAAAGATGACTCCTGCAGGCAAATGTCAGGGTTGCGAAGGCATAGTCCGAACAGTTTCCTGTTTTCAGTGTTCTGAGTTACTGTTCTCTGTCCATATGAGTAGCTGCACTCCAAAAATAGATTAGGGCATGACACAAAGCTCAAAACCAACTGTAGTTAACTTTTCCATTCTGCTCTCTGCCTTCTGCTACATTGCCCTGTTCCCTTGCCCATTGCCCAACTCGTACAGTGAGGATCGCACTCATGCAATTCAAGTTTGGTTGGCCTCGCAGCCGCGCCGCTCGTAAGCGTCTCCGTCGCAAGCAATTGAGATCTGGGTTGCGGCGCTGGTTGGTGGCCCAGGGGTTCATCTGGAGCGTGATGGTGACGTTGGCCTGGGGCGCAATGCCAGGATTGGCAGCTGAACGGGTGACAATTCGGGTAGGCCCGTTTGAACAGGCTTTTGACCTGTCCGATCTAGAAGAATTTGTGGAAACAGGTGAGTTATCGGGGGATTTGAGACCCTACAGCTTTTTACTCACACCGGATGTGCGCAAGATGATGTCAACCACGGTCGAACTAGATCCTGATGCAGGAGAGGAGTTGATCGATCGGGTGCTGGATTCGACATCAGGGAATCAGTTTTTGCAGGGGTTGTTGGCAGCGATTCCGGGTCAGAACATCGATCAGTTGAAGGCTGCGATCGCGCTAGCAGCCCGCTATGGTGACGGCCTCAGCATCATGGACATCCTCAGGGCGTTCCCTGATGAAGAAATTACCATAGACGCCAGCGAACTGGGTAAGCTGCTATTGCAATTCAATCTGTCTTCCTGGCAGAACCAATCGCTCTCGCCCTTGCTGGAACAGGAGTTGGCAGTCTCAAAATCCTCTTTGCAGACCGCAGTTGACCCGGCTGAAGCGGGGCCCGCCCGCGTGCAACAGCGAACGTTGACCCTGGAAGATCGGCAGCGCGATCGCACCATTCCCGTCGATCTCTACTGGAGCGACTCCAGCCAAGGTCAGCTCGTCGCTATCTCCCACGGCTTTGGCGCAGACCGAACCTTTCTGACCTATCTGGCCCGTCACCTCGCCTCTCACGGCATCACCGTTGCCGCCCTCGATCACCCCGGCAGTAACGTCGACGCTTTAACCGCGATCCCCATTTCCGCCAACCCGACCGACTTCATGCCCGCCAGCGAGTTTCTCGATCGGCCCCAGGATATTAGCTTCATGCTCAATCATCTGGCTGAACTCCATCAGCAACCCGGCGCGCTCCAGGGCAAACTCAACACGAACCAGGTGACCGTTATCGGTCATTCCCTGGGCGGATACACTGCCCTGGCGCTCGCTGGCGCAAAACTGAATATCGCTAAACTGCGTCAGGTTTGCCAGCAGCCCAGCACCCTTGCCCTTTCCCCCGCCAACTGGTTGCAATGCGCCGCCACCCGCCTGCCCCGGAAAACCTCAGATCTGCGGGAACCACGCGTCGCTCAAGTCATCGCGCTCAACCCCATGGTCGGTCAGATCTTTGGCCAAAATGGATTGAAACAGGTCGAGACCCCCGTGCTCGTTCTCTCCAGCACCCAGGATACCCTGGCCCCCGCCCTGCAACATCAACTCCAACCCTTTTCCCATCTGAACCCACCCAAATATCTGGTGACTGCCATTGGCGGTACTCATTTGAGCGCCGCCGATCCAGACCATTTGAACATTGCCCTATTCAAAACCCTCCTGCCCAAAGAACGCTACGGCCAAGACGTTGCCCAGCTGCATCGTTTGCTCAAAGGCACCAGCCTCGCCTTCGTCAAACAGCTGACTCCGGAAGCATCCGCCTATCGTCCCTTCCTGACCCCCGCCTACGCCCAATCCTTATCCACAACACAATTACCCCTACGGTTGAATACCACCTTGCCCGCCAGCGTTGCCTCCTGGCTAACCCTGGTCAACCTCCTGTGAACTTGCCTCATACCATTTTGGACTTTAGATTGCCGATTTTGGATTGAAGCAAGGCCGACCGGGCAAGCGTCCCATTTAAACAGTCATTCTGCCAATTTCATCAGTTGCCTTTCCAAGTCGTGACCAAAGATGGGATTCATGCTTGGCGAGCAGCTCAAGAACCTCGGCTTCTTCTCGGCTTTATCCAGGGAATCCATCTTTGCAAACAGAAGCCGGGGTTCTGACCCTCATCCCAAAATTTAAAGTCGACAAGGCCATAGCACAGCCCTGTGAAAATCGATTAGGACATCGAAAAAAATTCCAAACCAAATAGAGTCAACCCTTCCCTTATACCTTCTGCCCTCTGCTTTCTGCCCTAAATCTTGCCAGCAATGCCTCGCGAGAAAGAGCATGAAGCTGCAAGACCAAGCGAGTATAGTCTTCTGAGGGCATTTGCGCTAGGGGGGTAACAATTGCAGCAAGCTGCTCGTCCAGCGAACCAAACCGCATTTTCAGGGCAGTTTGTGCCATCTCCAGACGCACGTTCTGGGATCCTTGCTGAGACCCTTGTTGGATGCCTTGTTGAATGCCTTGTTGAATGCCTTGTTGAATGCCTTGTTGAATGGTTTTTTCCTTCCACTCTAGATATGCTTGCGATAAAGCCATAGCAAATTTTTGTTCCTCCTCATCGGGTTGTGGGATTATCTCTATACTAATCTTCCAAGTTGTCAAAAGCTCCAGGGCACTATTGCGCCATGGATTCGGGGTTGGCAGAGCCAGAACATCTTGAATTGCCTGTTTCTGAGTCGGGCCTTTGCCCAATAGCCTCAGCCAGAGGGTGTCTGGGGTTACGGGTAATTGATTAATGGCTACAATTGCGGCGCGCTCAAACTCGCCCCAAAAGTAGATTCCCGGTCCCCACTGTGGCAGATCTTCCCGCAAATTGAACCCGCTTCGCAACCGTTTCGAGGCAGAAGGCGAGAGAATCCACAGGCGCGGTTGCTCTGCTTCCGTTAAGGTTCTGTCCTCCCGGTCGGCTTGACGCTCAAATTCGAGCCGGACGTGCAACAGCTTGTACAAACAGCTGCAAACGCGCTCAATGGAGGGAGGATGGCGATAGGGTTCCAGCAGACAGGGAGTCGCGGCAAAGCGTCCCAATAAACCCAAGGGATGGTGACCGACCCTGGGAGGCGACGAAGGCATAAACATAATGTCGATGTACCTTGCTTCTCCAGGAACTTCCTGATTTCGGGTTAGCGTCCCCCAAGGCGAAAGGAACGTTTTAAAGTATTGCTTTGAAAATTCATCGAACGGTTTCTGGGTCACTGAATTAGTATTTTAGTACTGTTTCAATTCTCCCATAGATTGCCCTCAGCGAACAACGATAGTCCTGCAAACACAAGGATTCTTGAGCATGCAGGTTGCCCACCAACCGCTCAAATATCCTGGCTGTTGTCCCTCTACCTAAACCCCGAACCATGAACCATGAACAATGAACTTTTTACTGACTCAGCGCTTTGAGAAAACCTTGAAGACCAGATAGAAAGCCTTTCTTGGGAGGAGGTGCGGATGGTGTTTCTGCCGCTTCGTCCATAAAAATTTGGTTGAGGTCGTCTGCAGTGGGACGCCGGGCCATCTCTGTCAGCAGCTGGTAATTCCCTGGCTCGGTTTCCTGCCAAATTTGCCAGGAAGAGGGATAGCAACGGAAAATCGCAGCGCCTTCCAGGGGTTTAATCGAGTAGCAGGCTTCCAGGCTATTCAGAAACCGCTCGCGTAATTGACGGCCTGCATATCCCAGCCCGACAGTGGCCAGATCTTCCAGTTTCGGCAATAGCATGACCACAGGCCGATCGCCTGCGGCTTCGCAGATTTCTTCAACTTTTGCCACTTCAACGGCAGACGGCGCGATGAGCAAAATTGCCTCGTCTTCGGGTTGCAGCTGACCTTTGGGTTCAAACATGCTGCGCAATATGCAGGTGGCATCGTTCCAGTCGCGTTGGGCCAGGGCAGCAGCACCAGCATCGGTAAAAAGGGCCTTGCAACGATCGCCCAGATCGGCAAACAGAGGGAGGAATTGCTCTGCGATCGGCATAGGATTGAGTTCGGGAAAGAGCAGCTCGACTTGCAGGCGGGTGTAGCCGGCGTCGAGGGCGGCTTGGGTGGCATCGATTGCTTGCGCGATCGCGCTATCCAGGTCTTGGGGCAGTTGGGTCATCGACTTTTAAACCTCGATTCGGATGATGCTTGAGGCACGAAACTTCATCCTCCGATTGATGAACGTTTCTCTGAAACATCCTACAATTGGGCTGTTCCAGGCTTGCATGCGGCCATTGATCCGGCTTTGCAGCCGTTTATCAGATTAACAGACTTTCACAGCGTCCAGCTTCAACCTGGCCATGCCTAAGAAAAAATCAGACCTCGGCGGCAAAAAACTGATTAGCCTCGCACCGGATGCCTGGGTGCGTTGGGTGACCCAACGCGACGACATTGTGACTCAGGAGGTGTTCTCTAGCGAGTTTCAGTGGATCGGGCGCGACAGCGATGTACTGGTGCGCGCCCGTACGCCTGACCTGGGCGAGGTGCTGGTGTTGAATGAGCTGCAGCTGCGGTGCGATCGCAGAATGCCGCGCCGGGTGAGAGCCTACGCCGGACTAGCGGAAGAAAAATACGACCTGCCCGTTTACCCAGTGGTCATCAACATCCTGCCACCGGGGAAAAAGACCGTCATTCCCACCCGCTATCGCTCCCAGGTGATGGGGTTGCCTGCCCGACAGGACTACCGCGTTATCAATCTGTGGGAGGTCGATGCCACAATTGTATTCAAACGCCCGCTGCCCGCCTTGCTGCCCTTCACGCCGATCTTGAAAGGTGGCGGCAGCGAATCCGTGGTGAGGCAAGCCTTGCAAGACCTGCGCCGCGACGCGCAATTGAGCGAACTGGAACCATTATTAGCATTCTTTGCTACTTTTGTATTAGAGATTCCTTTAGTGCAGCAAATCATGAGGTGGGACATGGCCATTTTGAGAGAATCGCCCTGGTATCAAGAAATTCTCAGCGAGGGCGAAGAACGAGGGAAAGCAAAAGGCATGCGAAAAGAGTTATTGCCAGGGATTGAGCTGGGATTGGAGTTGAAGTTTGGCCGCGAGGGGCTGCAGTTGTTACCAGAGATTGACCAAATTGAGGATCTGGATCGGTTGCGGGCGATCCGCGAAAGCTTGAGAACCGTGCAGACCCTGGAAGAATTGCGCCGGGTTTGTCAATTGGATTGAGGCCGGGGAATGTTTGCTGGCGAAGCTAAATGGTTTGCGACCCGCTTCGTCCCCTGCTACTGCAAGTCTTGACATTGGGATCAACCGCTCAACAATTCTGCTTCCACCTCAGCCAGAGGAATTGTCGGGCGCTGCCTGCGCTCCTCAATCATACGCCAGAAGTCCGGCGACGTCTGCAACTGCCAGTCTTCTGCATCTTTATTTTCCAAACCAACGACCAGCGCCACGGGCTTACCATTCTGAGTAATGAGCAGCTGCTCTTGCTGAGCTGCCTGGACGCAGGCTTGGGTCTGTTGGGAAAATTGTTCCAGGGGGAGTTCTTTCATTGGGTTTCGAGTGGCATTGAATGGAACCTCAGTCATGGGGGCGTGCTTCGAAACGAGTGCATTGGCGCAGTTCTGCTCTCTAGTTTACGATGCCGATCGGGTCACTGCCGCTAGCTTTGTTTCCAATTCCTTGATATATGCATTCAATTGCTCCATTTCATCGACTTGCTCGACTTCATCGACTTGCTCGACTTCATCGACTTGCTCGACTTCATCGACTTGCTCGACTTCATCGACCAATTGCAGCACCGAAATGCCAATTTCAGGTTGCACTTCAGGCTGGGCAGTGTTATCAATTTGTGACTGTGCCCACAGTTGCAAGTCATTTAAAGTCATTGTCGGGTTCTCCAGTTAAGCCATCGCTTTGGATCGGGACGATACACGGTTACCCATCGAGCTGTGCGGTTCATCCGATCGTAACTCCAGACTGAATGAATCGGTTCGCCCGTGGTATTAAATCCCAGCATTAAACAGGCTGGAGCGGGGTAAGCATACTGCTTTCAACGCTTTCTCCTATGGATTACAGTAGTTGTATCCAGAAGTCTTTCAATCGATGATATTTATCTTGATATCTTCTCTGAACCCATTGGCAGAATTTTTATTGAGAATAATCAACTGAATCTGATTATTTTTAATCTTGTGAAGGAGGAAATTACGAAATGGATACATTAGTAGAATATGGAAACATTATTGAGTCGGCCCTGCGGGATCACGTTGCGATCGCATACGCCAAAGGCGACATCGTCGGCAACGTCTTCGTGGATGCCGAGCGCAAGAATTTTTTGCTCATGATTGCAGGCTGGGAGGGACATCGACGCGTCCATGGCTGCGTTGTCCACATCCAACTGATCGCGGACAAAGTCTGGATTCAACGGGACGGCATTGAGGACAGCATTACCCAGGAACTAGAAGCCGCCGGGATTCCCAAAGAGAAGATCGTGCTGGCCTTTTATCCGGCCCATGTGCGTCCCCATACCGGCTATGCCGTGGCATGAGGGTCTTTCAGAACCGACCCCGATGACCTACACTGATAGAGACTCAGGACTCAGTAACACCACGGATGGGCAAGCTAACGCAGTTTCTGGTGAAATGGACGCCCTTTGGGGCTGGTCTTGGGGTGGCTGTGCCCTATATTTTGAATGCGGATTGGATGCAGGATTGGATGAAGGCAATCGTCGCAACCTTCATCACGGCGTGTCTGGCACTCTGGACCCGGTTCAGCACAGGCTTCATGAAGCAGCTGGAGCAGACCGCAGAGCAGCGGGGCGAAACCCTGGCCCAGGCCCTGGTGAATGCCCTCGATCGGGTGGGATCGAAACTCTGGCTACAGCTCACCGACCGCTTTGAGAGCCAATATTACCAGCGCCTGATCTATATTTGTCGCGACTTCCAAACCCAGGGACTGGACAAGGATCGGATCTTGAAACTACGTCAGGTCTTCGTGCCGTTGAAGATTGCGGCCACAGAAGCAGCGCGGGTTTCGCCCGACCTGATTCAATCCCTGGCCGCGACGCAACGCCAGTCAGCACCAGCTTCAGCATCATCTTCAGCACGAAAATCGGCGCAGCAGTCCGTGAAAAATCAGAATCAGCCGCTGGAGATTGGCAATTTCCTGGCAGCGATGGCGCGGGAACCAGCGCTGCGACGGTTGGCGATTCTGGGGGCACCCGGATCGGGGAAGACGACGCTGCTGCGCCACCTCACCCTGGCCTATGCCAGCCGAGACCGGGCCAGCCTCCACCCGAAAGCGCCCCGGTTCGTGCCCGTGTTGCTCTACCTGCGGGACGTCTATCTAGACATCGCGAGCGATCCCGCACCGACGCTGGTGCAGCTGATCCTGCAGCAGGTGCAACGACTCCACCCCAGCGATCCCCTGCAGCCGCCGCCGGACTGGTTCGCGGCGCGGTTGCGTCGCCACCAATGCTTGATTCTGCTGGATGGACTGGATGAAGTGGCAGACGAAGGACAACGACGGCAGGTCAGCCAGTGGGTGGACGCGCAAATGGCTGCCTACCCGGACACACCTTTTATTCTTACCTCCCGTCCCTTTGGCTATCAGTCAGCAAAGTTGCAGCAGCCCGTGACCGTACTGGAAGTGAAACCCTTCAATCTGACGCAGTTGAAGCAGTTCGTCCGCAACTGGTATCTGCAAACCGAGATTATCAGTCGGGCCGGGGAAGACGACCTGGGGGTGCAAACCGAGGCCCAGGAACAAGCGGATGACCTGATTCGCCGTATCGTTGATACACCAACAATTGCAGCGATGGCCACCAACCCGCTGCTGCTGACGATGATTGCCACCGTCCATCGTCGCGGCAGCGCCCTGCCGGGAAAGCGGGTGGAGCTGTATAAGGAAATCTGTCAGGTCTTGCTGGAAAAGCGGCAGCTTGCTAAGAAACTGCCGATCGCGCTCTCTGCCGACCAGAAACAATCCGTGCTGCAGGCCCTGGCACTGGCCATGATGCGCCACAACACCCGGAAATTTACTCCCGCTCAAGCTCTTGCCCTGATTAAAGCGAAGCTGGCTCGCGTATCAACGGAGTCGATCGAAGTTGAAGTTTTTCTGCAGCGAGTGAAAGACGTCAGTGGTTTATTCATTTCGAAAGAACAGGAGGGAGTCTACGAGTTTGCCCACCTCAGTTTTCAGGAATATCTGGCAGCGGTTGAAATCAAAGAGTCGAATCAAGGAAAGCTGCTAATCGAGGTCATGGGTCAGCCAGAGAAGTTGTCCTGGTGGGCAGAGACAATTCGTCTCTATGCAGCCCAGACAGACGTGACGAATCTGCTTCGTGCGGCTTTGCAGAAACCGACTGTTCCCGCTCTAACTCTGGCTTATGACTGTTTGGAAGAAGGCAAGAGCGTTGAACCCAGTGTCCGGCAGCAGCTGGAGGAGATGTTGGAAGCGGGATTGGAAGACCGATGACGGCACGATTCACTCTGGCGGCCACTGTCAAACTTTCGCGGCGGTTGAAAGCCTTCCTGCGACTGGATGAAAATACTGAAATTGACTGCTACTACATCAGTTGCGCCGAATATCAGCTGTTTCTGGATCAAATGCGAGCCAAAGGAGAAGATCGTAAACCCAAGCATTGGCTCAGCGATCGCTTTCCACCAGGCGATGCTAGGAAACCGATTGTCGGCGTTCGCGCTAGTGATGCGGAGGCGTTTTGCCAGTGGCTTACCCAATACTATGCAACGCCTGGATTCCGTTACAGACTAATGACTGAGACTGAAGTCGCAATACATCCAGGGACGGAAATGCAAGTTGGTTGTTGGTGCAGTGCGGAAACGGAACTTGTTGTTGCAGGTATTGATCCGAAACAATGGCAGGACTGGAGAACTTCACTTTCAACTCTTATTCGATCCGCAATTAAGGAGGATTGGAATCGCGCTCGCGAATTCAACCACTCCCACAAACTCAATAGCGCCCTTGAACTTGCTCTCGAATGCACCCACGAACTCAACCATGCCTACGAACTCAATTGTGTCCAAGAACTCACTCACACCCTCACTTACACCCTTACTCGCACCCGCATTTGTGCCCTCGAACTTGCTCGCATCCGTGCCCTCTACTTTGCCCGCACTCTCGCTCGTGCCCACTACCGATACCGAAAATACCGATTCGCTCTCGATCGCGCTCGTGAACTTGCCCATGATCTCGACTTACGCCTCGCCCGCGCCCACAAAATCGACCTTGGACTTGCTCAAGATCGCGCCCTTGCCCTCGCCCACGAATTTGACTTAACCCTCGACCGCAACTTAAGCCTTGACTTTGCTCGCGCCCGAGATCTTGTCCACGAACTCGCCCGCGACCTCGCCCTTGCCCGCGATTTTGACCACACCTTAGAGTTTGTCCGCTCCATAGCAAGCCAGCCAACGAATCTCAAAGTGCTTCGAGCTGATCTAGTGCTAGCCTGGATGCTTTGGGGTTGGTTGGCAGAATTTTATACTGAGGTTGCCCAAAGAAAATCTGATTCAAAAGCGCTCCACCTAACCTATCAACAATGTGAAGACATCATCTGCGAGTGTAGAGGAAAGCAAGATAAAACTTTCCAGATCTACGCTTTCGTTGTCTTGATAGAGGAACGGCGGGCGGGGCGGATGCCGGCATGGGAGGGGATTCGGATTGTGCGGGAAAGGGTTGAGGGTTGATTGTTCATGGTTCATTGTTAATTGTTAATTGTTGATTGTTAATTGTTGGGGGCTTGTGGGTCGGGGAGTTCGGAGTCGGCACTTCAGTGTCCTCCGGCTCTGGGCCGATTGGTTGATTTTTGCGAGAGACAATGATGTTGCAGTGCGATTCCTGCGCGCGGAATCGATAGACTCAGGGTCGGCACAAGACCGACCCCTACGACTGCACCAGGAATTGCGCCCGCAGAGACAGAGGTTTGTAGGGGCACCCCTTGTGGGTGCCCTGCTGTCATTGGGGATGCTGTGAGGCCCTAACGTCGATAGGGAAAAATTCTCAGGGGATGACAAGGCAGGTACAAGCTCCAATTGAAGGGGTTTTGAGCCAATGGATCCCAAAAAAGAATAGGGTGGTCTAGAAGACCACCCAAAAAAATATAATGCTTCCTGCATCTTACCAAAATGTTCTCCGTCAACATCTCAGTGAGAGCCAATATCTCACGTTACAGTTATTACTACTATTGATTCAGAGTCAGCGCCAAGTCAAATTATCAATTTTAGCCAGTGTTTTCCCCCAGCCTATTCAATATAAAAGTCGGATTCGCAATCTCCAAAGATTTCTGGTATTGCCTCAATGGAGTATCAAGCTGTTATGGTTTCCGTTGATTAAATATTGGTTGCAACAGGAGGAAATTGGCGGCCAGCTGAATCGAAAACAACGCCGCCAATTGCAGAAATTAAAGCATAAAAAATATGACGGTTGGCTAATTGCGATCGATCGAACGCAATGGAAAGATCGGAATCTTTTTATGTTGAGTATTGTCTGGGGGACTCATGCTCTGCCGCTCTATTGGGAACTGATTGAACATCCTGGAAGCAGCAATTTAAGCCAACAAAAATCAATGCTCAAAGCGATTTTACCCTTGTTCAAAAACAAGCGTTTTCTCGTGCTGGGAGACCGGGAGTTCCATAGCCCAAAGCTCGCAAAATGGCTCGATCGCCAGGGAATCTGCTTTGTTTTACGTCAAAAAAAGAGTTTGTATATGCAAGAACAGCTCGGAGAAGAATATCAAGCTGTAAAAAACTTGGGTTTCAAACCTGGAATGTCTCAATTTTATGAACGCATTTTTTGTAATAAAACAGATCAAATTGGGCCGTTCAATTTAGCGATTTATTGGAAACGTAAATATCGAGGGAAAGGTCCCAAAGATCCCTGGTATATTCTGACAAATCTGCCAACATTAAAACAAACACTAGACATTTACAAATGTCGCTGGGGCATCGAACAAATGTTTAAAGATTGCAAGACGAGTGGCTATAACTTAGAAGATACTAAGGTCAATGATACTCGATTTTTAGCGCTCGTTTTAATCATTGCGATTACCTATAGCTTGACCACAATGCAAGGACAATGGCTGCAGCAAGTCGGCGTTGAGCATTATATTTGCCGTCTCCAAGACTACCAGAACCGTTTCCCCAGACATAGTGATTTTGGCATGGGACTGTATGGTTATAGATGGGTTTGTGCGATGCTCCAATGGTCAGAATGGGCGCTGAAGTTGATGGCCCTCAAGCCTCATAAACGGCTCTATTTTCAGCGAGGATTTAAAGCTCTATCCCTGATTCAGCAAGCTTTTTAGGGTTGTTGTCATCCCCTGAGGGAAAAATTGCAGATCGTTAGGGCACCCGATTCCACAACAATTTTCCCAACAATGCCCAGCCTACGATTTCTAGATGAGGCGGTGCGTTACGCCTATCGGCTAACGCACCCTACTTAGATACTTAGCTTCAATCCAAAATCGGCAATCTAAAATCCAAAATGGTATCAGCCGACGAATTCTAGCAATACGCCCTGGCTATTGCGCAGGGTCAGGGCGCTGAAATCGAGGTTGTCGCTATCCGCTGCCAGGTCGGGGGTGGCGAGGGCGAGACGCCATTGACTCAGGTCGATGGAGAGCAACTCACCCAGGTTCAGGGTGGTGGGTTCGCCGACCATGTGGACTGCGATCGCAAGTTTTTCCGTTTTCCCACTGTCATTGTCTTGCGGTTGCGATCGCAACCCATAGAAGATCGTCTGCTTGCCATCGCTGATCCGATCGAAACAATCCGGCTTCATCAAATTCTCGCCCAACCAGGGACGATCCTGACGATATCGCCGCAGCGCCAGATTAAAGGCCGTCTGCTGTGGGTCAAGCTTGGACTCATAATGAGAGACATTGCAGAGATCGTGGCAATCCTCCATGTATGCCCTGGCAATATGCTTTAATGTCTTGACCGAGACCTCAGCGTCTGCGCCCTTCTTGGCCAGAAACTGCTGGCATAACTGGGCCAGCACCTCCAGATTGTAATCATCCTGCATGTCAGCGATGGTCTTGTTCAGCCAGGTCATAAACAGGCGCAGATCGTCAAAGCTGGTAAAGCCCAGCTGTTTAATACGGGGGAATGCATCGTCCGGTTCGTACATTTCCGGCTCGATCTGCCAGTGCAGAAAGCCAACCTCCTCCGACATCACCTTTAAGCCGTAATAATCATCAGTATTGCGAAAAAAGCACCAGGGCGATCGCATCAGAGAATTGAGGAAATCCATCGGTAGACCTGGACTGAAACCATATACCAGCATTGATGTTGCTGGATTGTCGTAGGCAGTCGTCAGGATTTCCGGCAACGTCTTGCCCAGGTTCCAATTAATATCGGCTTCCAACGCAATCTGAGTGCCGCGCCGCACAGTATCGTGATTGGCACAGCCCGTAATCCAGTGGGAACCCTCCCAGATCACCTCGCACATCCGGCCCCATTTCCGGTCCCAAAAATTGTTCAAACTAGGGGTGTTGTGGGCAAAAATTAACGGTCCCCATTGATAGACTTCTGGTTGCAACTTAATGACATCTTTGTAGGTCGAGCTTTCTTCCCACCCTTCTTGGGGCCAGGGACGACCGTCCTCAAAGATGGCAAACATCTTCCGTTGATTGCCATCGATCTCCTGGAGGACGTTGCTCATTTCCTGGAGATAGTCATCATCAAATTCCACTTTGCCAGAGCGAGGATTAAAGAACTTGAAATCCTGCGCCCCATCTACCCGAATCCCATCGGCTCCTGTATTCAACTTGCGACGCTGCATTTCCAGCAAAATCGCCCGCACGATCGGATCCTGGTGATTGACATCCTGACCGTACATATTTGGCCCCTGGAGGAAATGGCGGTTCAGCAATGCCAGAGCCTGGTTGTCGGTGTGACCGTAAACGATGTCGTAGATAATTTGGATCGGGCCAGTGGGGAAATTGTGTAGCGTGGCGATAAAATCAACCAGCTCATCGGGTCGCAGACTGCCCAGAACAGCAGGATTGGTAGCAGAAGATGAGGCCATGACGATATCGTAGCCCCAGTTTTGGATATCTGGCTTCTTCAGGCTCACTTCCACGTATTCTGAGTCTGAATCCGCAGATTCATCCCACCGGAAAAATCCGGGGCGGGTGCTGCCAGTATCCCAATATTCGACCAGCGGTTCAATGGGCAAAGGTTGCAAGGCATCATAGCCGATGTAGTTTTCCTCGGCTGGAGTGAGGGGAATCTTCGCTTCGATCTTCTCACCAATGCGCTGATAAATCCGTGTCAGTCCCTCCAAAGAGCCTTCAGGCGAAGCAGTATTAATATGAAGCTCAAGAATATTCCTGGGGGTCGGTACCTTCACCACATCTCCATCGGCCTCTTGCCCTTGTCTGAAGTAGTCCAGGTCGGCTCGCTGCCGTTGGAGGCTGTCAATATCATAAAGTTCAGCCGGGGCAAACACGCCATAGGGCAGAGAGTAGGCAACTACATCCCCAACCGTCTGCCACTGATTTTGGGCATCCAAATACTTCACCCAGTAAAAGGAGCCGGCTTGCTCGCGGGTGCCAGGACGCAGACCCGAAAAGACGCCGCAGAAGTAGTCTCGTTGATTATGCAAGGGCAACCGATCGCGGCGGAAGCGGATTTTCTGTTCCCGGGCACGGAAGTCAAGCGGGTCAAGCGGCGTTAAAACTTCCAGATAAATGCTCTTGGCCAGCTGGGTTTGAGAAATTTCCTCTCGGTTGTACCACCCCAAATAGGACACTCGACCGGGACCGACAACATCAGGTAGCCAAAACGCGATTTCAGTCAGCCCATCAGGACGGTAATGCGCGCCTAAGCGGGTTGCCAGGATCCTGGCTCGATGGAAAAAATCATCATCTGCGTGAGCAAAAGCAGCAACCCAGTCGAGAAATTTTTGAGTGGCTGCTTCATGAAGTTGAATTGGGGGCAGTTGGATTGAGGGCGGGGTATTTTTGGATGCCATGGCTGAATTTACTGATAGTTGTGGCGAGCAATACAAATTATTCGGCAACCTCTTGCTTCGTTCGCTGAACTGCGATTGAGGATTTGTTCCGAAATAAAGCGTACATGTTTGGTCAATCCCTGGACAAAATTATTTTGCAGATCCACTTAGGGAATATCAGGAAAGTAGCCTTCATCCTAGAATCCCTCTCCTGACTATAGGAGAGGGATTTTGCAATTTTCGAGATCTCCCTCCAACAAGAGGAAAACGCGAGGTATCGGACTTAGCGTTTCAAGCAGAATCCGCAAATCCTGCACCAGCAAAACAGTCACATTGGCTAAACATGACCTTGTTTCTTCACAATCCCCTAAAAACTGAGGTTTAAGTCTTGCGACAATCCCCTGAATCGGGGTCGAAACAACAGGTATCCCGCATCATCGTACATTAGAGTACCCTGGCAAGCATTGCATAATAAATCTTCACCTGAAAATTGCAGTTATTATCCCTGTTTCCCAGCATCAATTGAGGCGAGCGGTGCATTCAAGGATGAGTTTTTGGTCGATCAGTGCGTAGGGTTGCAGGTCAAGGGCTTTTCGAAAGGCTTGAATGGCGTCCAGATAGTTCCCCAGGGCAGCCTGACATAAACCAAGGCCGTGCCAGGCACCAAAGTGAGCTGGGTTTAGTTTGACCACTTGTTCGCAGTCACGCCTGGACTTTTCGTAGAATCCCTGGATGTAGTAGAGAACAGCGCGCCGGTTCCAGGCTTCGGCAAAATCGGGTTGAGCGATCAGCGTGTCTGTGAGCAGGGCTTCTGCTTTTGCGATCGCGCCTATTTCAAGCAAAACCTGAGCGCGTCGGAGCAATTCCAGGCCCATTTCTCCTTTTTGGGTGAACCACAAACGCCAGAGATGTTCTGTTGCTTGTTCGCGCAGGTCTTCATCTGGATCTTTTAGTTGTTGAAGGAGTTGATTTAGCAAAGATTCATCCACGATCTTGACCTGCATACTGTTTCAGCCTGCTGGTGCAGGTACGGGTCTCCTTTCCATCACATTGTATCGCGAGGCAATTAGACAAGACTGGCGATCTCGGTAACAGCTGACAAGGAACTGGAGATACTGAAAAATAATTTCCGATGTCCTGCGATCGCAACCTCCAGGCAATTGCGATCGCAGTTTGCCTGCAATCGCGACCTTCAGGCAATCACCTAAACATTGCCACCTGCGATCGCGATCGCACTGTTCAGGCGATTGCGATCGCATGCGAATAGTGAAATCAGTCACGGGGGATAGTTCAGAAAACGCCGATAGTATAGATAGCGAGTTCATCTACCCCTCATGCAACCCCCGGTCAAACTTCTCCCTGACGCAATCTCAGAATTGTTTGCCCAAGCCAGTCTCTCGGGCAATATTACCCTGGCTGACCGGTATGGATTCCTGGCTGCGGTATTAGAAGAGGAGCTAAATGAGGAAGAACGAGCCTCTCTTGATAGAATGCTGCGTGCCTTGCAGCGGGGGCGTTTGCACGTCGTTGATGACCTGTCTGCAGAACATATGGATTAGAAGAAAGTTTTTAACGATACTCAATCATTTATATAATCCATACACACAATTCATATCGCGATAGTTTTCTAGAAGTAAGGATTTTTGGGCGCGCAGGTTCCACCCGCACGCTCAAAAATCCTTACTTGTTTACCATCACCCATATCGCAACCAGGATAAAAGAAATTTATCGCGAGCAGATTTCAGTTTCTCAACACAAACAATATTCGCTCGAGTCATAAATTGGGACGTGGGGCAATACTGTTCGGTTTAGAAACGAGAATTAATTTCTCGCGTAGGGGCACGGCATTGCCGTGCTCCCTACCCGTCTATTTTTCGTAAAGTGATTGAACCCGCTATCCTTAACCGAACGGTATTGGGACGTGGGGTTATCTTTCTCATGTCCTCAATGCATCACTTCTCAAACAACCTTGCAGGTTAGCGTCCCCACTAGGGACGCTAACCCCTGTGCTTTTTGCGTTATTGACTGCTGCCGAGATAACGCTTTTGAGTCGGTTTGGCCAGGGGAGACGCGAACCGCAACACCCATTCCAGCAGCCAGGGCGCAAGGCGATTGCATTGCATTGCCAGATGGCTCTGCCACCCAACCAAAATTTCGGCGGATTCCCGACGTAAACCAGAGACAAAGGTACGAGCGACTTGTTCTGGGGTGGTGGGAGCAACCCACCGAAACAATTGCAAGCCCTGGGTCATATCTGTATCTGTGAGCGAGGGCAACAATGCTGTGACTCGAATGTTGTACGCAGCCAGTTCGCTCCGTAGAGCTTGAGTAAAGCCCAAAATCGCAAATTTGGTTGCAGAGTAGGTGGCCATGGTGGGAGCAGCAACTTTGCCCATCAAGCTAGACACGTTGACGATTCTTCCTTCCCGACGGGCAGCCATGCGCCGACCCACCAGGCGCGTCATGGTATACATGCCCACTAAATTGGTTTCGATTTCTTCCTGAACCTTAGAAAGGTTGGACTGCAAAAAGGGGGTTTGGTGAGCAACGCCAGCGCAGTTAACCAGAAGATGAATCGGCCCGTGGGTACGCCAGGCTTGGGCAATCGCAATGCTGACTGCAGCAGATTGGGTTAAATCTAAAGCCAGGGTTACGGCTTCAACACCCAGCTGTCGTACTTCTGCCGCTACGTCTGCTAATCGTTGCCGATCCCGTGCGACCAACAACAGTCGTTGCGCACCTTGCTGAGCGAGCTCTAGTGCGATCGCACGTCCAATGCCCCGAGAGGCTCCTGTAATGAGAGCAGTCTTTCCTTGAATCTTCATAGCAACCTCCTGAGATTGAGGTTAAACCTCGTCGCATTTTGGTATCTAGAATTTCCAATTGACAAACCTAAACATTTCAAAGCTGTCCAGGGTTTCAATTGCGATCCCGTTAAAATGAATTACGATTAACGACGCTTACGATCTTGGTCAGGTGAGGCTAAGACGATATCGCGACTCTCATAACGAGGCGATCCCGTTTAAAGCGAGTAACGACTCAAAAAGCTGGAGCTTTTGGTTGGACGAGGCTAAAACAAAATCGCGGTTCTCGATCCGGACAGTCAGAGATAGGTCGGTCTGCAAGGCGAACAGGGACTCAAGGCAAGCAGTCGATCGCTCTGCTTGCCCGATCGCTGCTTGGATGCAGACAAGCTTGCTTCTGCTCGCTGAGGGCGAACATTTATCCTTTATCAAGAATCTCTATCAAAGATCTCTATCAAGGATCTCTATCCATGAATCTGAATGTCGGGAAAGGTCGACCGGGAAGCAGATATTTCTGCCCCCAGTACATTGACATCAGCCATCAGGATAGTTTCGGGTTTGTTTTGAAGAACGGCCAGTTGAGCAAAATGTGAAGCTGTCAGGGAATTCTGAACCCGCGAATGTTGGACAAAAAGGAAATTCGTAGGATGGGCAATGCCCACCAACCTTATGTAAGTGTCATTCAGGGAATTCTGAACTCGCCAATGGATAAAGAGCCGAGATGGTTGCAGAACATAGGGACACGCCTCCTAAATCAGTGAAGAGCCGAGAGTTGTATAGTGCATAGTCGACACATCTCCTACAGAGTACAAACATCTATCAGAACAACCGACATGCATACCATAGCAATTAAATCAATAAGCAGCAACATTTTTTAAAAAATTGTGCAATCTTGCTTCACACAACCTGGAAGGTTATTCTGGAAGCCCTGTTTTTCAAGGCTTTCAAAATAACCCATTTTTCTGTTCTAGTACGAAGAAATGGGGGTTAGCGACCCCGAAGGAGTCGCTAACCTTCCAAGTCGTGTAAAAATAGTCCTGTTTATCGGGCGCATCCAGAGTTTGTGGGAGTCCAGCAATAAGGAGATCCTTTTTGTAGGGTGGACATTGCTTTTGAACGTTCAAGGATGCTGAACGCAGCTCTTTGGCGAGCACTGCCCACCGCGAAAGTCTCGGTTGGTGGGTAAACCCCAGTCATTTTGAACCGCCTCGTTGCGATCGCAATCGATCTCACAGATCCCAAAATGGCCGGGGTTTATTTCCCATCAAGCATCTCAAATGGATTAAAAGGAAATGCCCACCATAGAACTCTCCCAATAGTTGGATACGCCCCTGTTTAGCGTTTTAGCAGGAATAAAGATGAGGTTTAGCCCCTCCATCGGGAGGTGACTTCCTAATTGATGTCTTGACTCAAGATAATTAGGAGTTCTCTGAACGCAACGATTTTAGTTTTCTTTACCTTGCGATTCAACTTCATCTATAACAGGTTATAACAGGTTACAATTGAACGTTAAAATTAGGTTATATGTTGAATTCAGTTTGAATCAGATATTCAGAACAATGAACTTTAACGTCTATGTGGAAGATCGTCTCGCTCAAGAGATAGAACGGTTTGCTCAAGAGCAAGGGAAAAAGCGCAATGCCATTGTCAGGGAAGCGCTGGAGTTATGGATCGCTCAACACAAAACTGTTTCCTGGCCAGAGGTTGTATTGAACTATGAAGGCGAGGAGGACAGTGAAGGGATTACGTTTGAGGCTTACCGTGATGAACTGATTGTGCCAGTAGAGACGAAATTTTGAGATATGAGCTATTTGCTGGATACTTGCACAATCAGCGATTTTGGCAAGAAAGAGAGAAATACGCTAAAACGACTAAAATCGACTCTGCCCAATGAAGTATTCGTTTCATCACTGTCAGTGATGGAACTGAAATACGGGTTGGCCATCAATCCAGGACGTGCTGTTAAGGTTCGCCCCATTGTTGAAGGCTTGTTAGCATCAGCGAACATCTTACCTTTTGGAGTGGAGGAAGCTGTTCGGGCGGCGGAGATACGGAGCATCCTTAAAGCAGCCGGGCCCCCCATTGGGGCTTACGATGTGTTGATTGCAGCAACAGCATTAGAACACCAATTAGTTGCAGTCACCTCAAACACAAGAGAATTCCAGAGGGTTCCAGGCTTGCAGATAGAGAATTGGCGATTGGCATCTTTTGGCAATTAGGAGAAAAGCAGAAGGCAAGAAGATTGTCTAAACTCGCTTTGAGTTTTGGATGTTAGCGCAAGAGTCGGAATGAATTGAAGAATGCGATCGCAGCCTCCTCCAGTTCTCCATCCCCGGACTGCATCACCCCTAACACATACACCCGTTCTCCTGTGGCATAAGCGCGAATAGCAATGGTTTCGTCTGCGCCTGTCAAACTCAATTCTTTCCCTGGATAGCCCCAGAGAGAAACATTGCGATCCTGGGTCAGACGGAAATTGGTCTTCTTGACAATGCCATCGCGCACCCGATTGAGCAGCGTTTCAGCATCGATCGCTTCAGCTAGCGCCGAGCTGTCTGCATAAGCCACCAGAAACCGGGACGACTTTGGGTGAGTGGAAAAGACTTTAAAGTCAATCGATCCAGCAGCGGTGTTTACGGTTTCAGTCTCTTCAACAATCGCCGCCAGAGGCATCCAGACCGTAAAGCCGCCTTCCTTCAAGATCAACTGCTGCCATCGCAGTCTTTCTCCCTGAATTGTTAACAGGCTGTCCTCTGGACGTCCGGTTTGCAGCTGGCGAATGGTTTGCTCTAACTGCTCCTGTCCCCGTTCAAAAAAATCTGGGCGATCCCGGCCAAATTGAGCCTGGGCTGGGGCACCGGAACAAATCGTCGCGAGCAAGAGAGCAGTACTAAGAAGTTGGAGTCGCATTTTGGTGTCAGGTGTCAGGTGTTAGGTGTCAGGTGTTAGGTGTCAGGTGTTAGGTGTCAGGTGTTGGGTTTCAGGTTTCAGGTTTCAGATTATCTAGATGGTGATACCAACTTGACTTGGAGATGCAGCTAATGAAATGGACAGAACGCTTGTCCAGTAAGGATTTCTTCAATCCAAAATCGCTAGTCTAAAATCCAAAATGAACAGAACGCTTGTCCAGTAAGGATTTTTTCAATCCAAAATCGCCAATCTAAAATCCAAAATGGTATGAGTTTTGGCTTTACCTTATATCTTATTGAATTTTGTGGGGATGGACTTTGTATGATAGCGATTAGGTAGAGTTATTGATAGGGGAATGACCATGGGGAAAAAACGAGCGTTCTGGCAGCTGGCTTCTCGACAATCTCCTCAATCGCAACCCCCTGACCAAAATGACGACTCAGATCAGGGGCATAATCCCAGGGTCAAGGCTGTTCTCCTGGAAACGGTTGAAAATCAGTTGCGGGACAACAATCCGCCTGAAACCCGAAAGACGCTCGATCGACTGCTGGCGTCGGGGATCGATCCCCAAGAAGCACGCAAGTTGATTGCGGCAGTACTGGTTTCAGAAATGAATGCCATGCTCAAAGAAGATAGGCTCTTCGATGAAGAGCGCTACGTTGCCAATTTGCAACAACTGCCAGAGTTGCCCTGGGATCGATAGAGAATCGATGTTGTCCGTAAGAGGATGTTTGAAAAGTCCTAAGACAGGTGGCAAAACACTCCGGATCCCCCTCAATTCTCCTTGAGAAGCTACGGTGTACACACAAGTTCTGTTGCAAACGGGCGCATCCAGAGTTTGGGGGAGTCCAGAAATAAGCAGATCTTTTGTGTAGGGTGGGCAATGCTCTTGAGCGTTCAAGAATGCCAAATGCAGCTCTTTGGCGAGCAATGCCCACCAGCGGCAGTCTCAGTTGGTGGGCATTTCCCATCAATCACCTCAAATGGAGAAAATAGCAGCAGGCTGGAAATGCCCACCCTACCCATCAGCTCCCCTAACAAGTTGGATACGCCCGATCCAATACTGTTCAAACGCCCTCTAAGATTGCTCAACAACACGACTTGGAAGATTAGCGCCCCCTTCGGGGGCGCTAATCCCCATTTCTTCGTGCCAGAACGGAAAAATGGGTTATTTTGAAAGCCTTGCTCAGCAAGGCTTTCAAAATAACCTTCCAAGTCGTGTCAACAAGAGTCTTCAGCGATAAAAATAATTTCTCCTCAGTGCCGAAGAATTCCATGGGTCAGGCAAGGGAGGAAAAACTGCTGCGCTATCCTGGCAATACTGTTTTAGTCAATACCGCTTTCGGCAAACCGTTTCTAATTCATTGCTTGATTGATGCGATTCTCCAAGGAAGATACCTTTGCCTTTCTGGGATGCCGCAGATTCTATTACATCAACAACCAGCAAACTTTATTATGCCAACCGGCAAACTTTATTATGCAATTTTTCTTAACATTTTCCTTATCTTCCGCTACTCTGGTTCTATTCATAAAAAATTTTCCTCAGATTCGCGGTTCCGCTCCTAAACAATCGATCGAGTTTAGACCAATGTTGCCATCCCACCTTACCTTTTGAGCAAAAGCGCAACGGGCAAAGTGTGTCAAAGGAACGCAGGGGTACATCACAATAGCACATTGGTCAGGATAGAAAGTGATTACGATCGGTGCTCAAGTGGTGTATTAGGGCGCATTTATATCGGTTCAAAATTTTTGTGAGGCTCTCCAATGCAGTTGGCAATGCAACCCCTGAAACGTCAGTCTTTTACGCTCCAACGTCAACCGAAAAACAATGTACCGTTACAGTCAGGCGAGGCTCGACTGCAACGCATCGCTGCGAGCTTACCCGGGGCAATCTATCAGTTTGTCTGGCATCGCAATGGTGTTGTGTCTTTCTCTTATATGAGTCCTGGCTGTGTTGAGCTGTTTGGCCTGACAGCAGCGGCAATTGAAGCCGATGCTGAATGCCTAATTGCCTTGATTCACCCTGACGATCGGGCTGCTTTTGACCAGTCTGTGGCGCTGTCTGCCCAGGAATTGCAGCCATGGCAGTGGGAAGGGCGATTTGTTCTCCCGTCGGGTCGCATTCGCTGGATTCACGCAGCTTCGCAACCCCAAAGCCTGGTGAATGGGGATATTTGTTGGGATGGTTTGCTGATGGATATCACAGCTCGCAAACAAGCAGAATCAGACTTGCAATGTTCGGAATCCAAACTCCGGCAGCAATCTCTGACGCTGCAAGAAACCTTGCACGAACTCCAACGCACCCAGGCACAATTGATTCAGCAGGAGAAAATGTATAGTTTGGGACAGTTGGTTGCGGGGATTGCTCACGAAATTAATAATCCGGTGAACTTTATTCATGGCAATATTGCCCATGCCAGACAATATATCCAGGAAGTGCTTGAGCTGTTGGAACTTTACCAGATGCAATTTCCGAAGGTTCCTCCTGCTATTGAACAGCTGGCAGAGGCAATCGATCTCGACTTCCTTAAGGAAGATATCCATCGGTTGCTTTCTTCCATGCAAGGGGGAACGGAACGCATCCGAGGAATTGTGCGATCGCTGCGGCTGTTTTCTCGTCTAGATGAAGCGGAGGTCAAAGCGGTGGATCTGCATGAAGGACTGGAAAGCAGTTTGATGTTGTTAGATCATCGCTTGCAGGCAAACTCCAATCGTCCAGCCATTCAAGTGGTCAAAGAATATGAGGATCTCCCCTGGGTGGAGTGTTATTCCAGTCACTTGAATCAGGTTCTCATGAGTCTCCTGGAAAATGCGATCGATGCGCTGGACTCCTCAGAAAGTTGGCACACGAATCAGGTATCACCTCCTGGGGAGGCTGACAATCTGCGCACCTGTGGCCTTCAATCCTTGCTCAATCCTACAATTTGGGTGCGGACAGAATACCTGGAAGATAACCGGGTGTCGATTCGGATTGCAGACAATGGCCCTGGAATGACCGAATCTGTTCAACAACAACTATTCAATCCGTTTTTTACCACCAAAGCGGTGGGTAAGGGAACAGGATTGGGCTTATCAGTCAGCTATCAAATTGTGACAGAACAACATCAGGGGCAGTTGCATTGTGTTTCAGCCCCCGGACAAGGGGCCGAGTTTATCATTCAGATCCCAGTGCAACGCCTATAATCTATGTTTATCCTTGTTTGAATAAGACGTGTTGCCGTCTGTCCTAAACGATCGAAAGTCAGCTTGGGTCGAGGGGATACTATCCGGTTTCTCTGGACAAATCGATTCTCTGAACGAACAGATAAAACGGTTAGGCTCTAAAAGGAAACTTGCAGCAGTAGACTTTCAGTGTATTCCGATCTTCTCCAGCGGACATTGTTTGAGACTGCAAGATTAAAATAAGCTAGGGCGCAGTCTAAAAATGCTGTTTGATGAGGGGAGTGTCTGGATTCATAGAGCGATCGCAGATTGTTAGTAAAAACTGTGTTGACAGTATTCTTCGTTATGCGTAGAAAGTGTCTGCAGTTGATTTACACCTTGAATTAAGATTGTATATCTATGCAGCAAAGAAAGATAAAAGTGGCAAATATTTGCCTAGATCTAAAGCATTGGATGTGACTTAAGAATCAACTTTCTATTGCAAATGTCTGCCTCAAAACCAGATCCGGATTATTATAGTGCATGTACACAGATGTCAAGCAGGTCAGTTGTGACCTAACGCCCAGACTCGTTCTGGGTTTTTCGATTTCATGCTACCTACTCTCTTCATGTCATCTGCATTTGCGCTCGTTTTGCCTGAATGCGATCGCTGCGTGCCCGCCGTAAAACCTGAACATTTTGGTTTCTATAGTTTTCCCATAAGCAAAACTATAGAACATATTGAGAACAAAGTATTGAGAGCAACGTTCTGAAACTCCAGATTAGATCGATCGAAGGTTGATTGCTGTGTCCAACGTCAAGAAAATCCCAAACTGGCTCCAAAAAACAACTGCTGGCCTCAGCATCGCCAAAAAAATTGGCTATGGTTATTCTCTTGCTATTGGCATTGCGGTGTTTGGAACTGCAATCGGGCTTTTCATTGGCGACTACTACAATCGACAAGCTCAGACTCAATTATCGATTGCAACGGATCAGCAACATCTTCTCAAGCAATTAGAAAATGCGGTTCTGAAGGTTCAAACCCATCCGCAAGAATTGGTCACGGTCTTAGATTCTTCGCTCAAGTTTGATTATGAAACGGGCAAGTTTATAACCAATGTGAAACAGGTTAAGGATCTGTTGTCTGAGCTGGATACTTTTATCGAAACCCATCCGACTGAGCTGGCAACGGAGTTGGATCAAATTCAGGCGATGTCCAGGAGCTATTCTGAGACGATTGAGGCATATACAGTTTTGATTAAGTCGCTCTGGGGACAAGTCAACCCTTCCAATGCTGGGTTTCAAAATATTTCTGCTGCCCAACAAGGAGTAGTTGCTGCGATCGCAGAAGGCAAAGCGGTGGAAATCCGTTTTCGTTTTGAACGTCTTTCGGAGCGTTTAGTCCGCATTGTCCAAGCTGCCGAGAGACAGCAGAACCAGGCCAATGAAAAACTCATGGAAGCCAGTGCTCTGCGGTTGCGAATTATTATGAGTAGCATGGCACTGTCAGTTGCGATCGCAGTCGTTTTAGCCCTACGCACCAGCCGTGCCATTGCTCGTCCGGTCGAAGCCGTCACCAAAGTGGCTCAACAAGTCACCCAGGAATCCAACTTCGATTTACGAGCGACCGTTCAAACCAGCGATGAAATGGAAGTATTAGCCCACTCGCTCAACCAGTTGATCGAGTGGGTAGGAGAGTACACCCAGAAATTGGAACTGGCACGTCAGACTCTGGAACAACGCGTCGAAGAACGAACCTTCGAACTACAAGAAACGCTAGAGCGCCTCAAAGCCACCCAACAAGGACTGATTCAATCTGAAAAAATGGCAGCCCTCGGCCAACTGGTGGCTGGAGTCGCCCATGAAGTGAATACCCCCTTGGGAGCCATTCGCTCCTCAGTAGAAAATATTGCCAACTTCCTGAGTCAGAATCTGAGTCATTTACCTGATTTTTTCCAAACCCTTTCACCAGAGCGTCGTCAAGATTTTCTTCAGCTGCTGCAAAAACCAGCCGACCAATCCACAGCCTTTACCAATAAAGAGAAACGTAAATTCAAGCGTCAGCTGACCCGTCAACTCGAGTCTCAAAAGATTGAAAACGCAGATACTGTTGCTGATACCCTGGTTGACATTGGCGTCTATGATAGTCTTGAACTTTTTTTACCGCTCCTGAACGATCCCAACAACAAAGATATATTAGACATCGCTTATCAATTTTCCAGTCTGCAAAAAAGCACCCAAACCATCAAAACCGCTACCGATCGGGCAGCAAAGGTCGTCTTTGCCCTGAAGACCTATGCCCGTTACGACTCCAAAGGCGATAAAACGGAAGCTAATATTCTGGACGGCATTGAAACAGTGTTAACGCTCTATCATAATCAAATTAAAAAAGGGGTAGAAGTCTTAAGGAACTACATGGATTTACCTTCAATTCTGTGCTATCCCGATGAACTCAATCAGGTCTGGACAAACCTCATCCATAATGCTCTCCATGCCATGGATTACAAAGGAACTTTGATTATTGATGCGACCGCAAACCAAAAAAATATCTTGATCCAAATCGTAGATAATGGGGTGGGCATTTCGCCAGAGATTCAACCCCGGATCTTTGAGCCGTTCTTTACCACCAAACCGCCAGGTGAAGGCAGCGGTCTCGGTCTGGATATTGCCAGAAAGATCGTTGAGAAGCACGAAGGAACCATCGCTGCAGCCTCTGTCCCAGGGAAGACAACCTTTACCGTTTCCTTACCCATTGAACAAAAAGAGAAAAACTGGCGTCGGATCAAGGATCAATTAAAACCCTGAGCAGACATAAAAAATCATCAGATCGCTAATGACTTTGGTTAAAAGACCAATCTACTCGGTCAGGATATCGAGTTTATCGGTATTATTGGCCGAGGTCATCGGTCAAATGCTGGGAACTGAGTTGCTGCTGAGGGAAAACGTTTGCACCTTGCAAGTCGATGAACAAACAAGCTATTGGCGATCTTGAATCAGGGTTTCAACAATGCTCACCAGTCGGGTAATGTTCTGTTCCTGGCGCTCTGCGGTTGCCGCCTGGCGCTCTGCAGCGGCGGCCTGGCGCTCTGCGGTTGCCGCCTGGCGCTCTGCAGCAGCGGCCTGGCGCTCTGCGGTTACTGCCTGGTGCTCAGACACTACTTTCAGCTCAGACAGATCGATTGTCTGCTGTTGAACTCCCGCTTTAGTCTCAGGTAAATCGACTTCAATGATGTTCTCCAATCGACTGATATTCTGTCCCTGACGCTCTGCGGTTTCTAGCTGACGCTCTGCAACTGCTTTCAGTTCAGTCATTGCAGATTTTATTTCGCCCAGATCGGCACGAAACTCTTTTGAGATCTGAGTCATGGTCAGGCGGAATTCGGTCATCCATTCGGTTAAAAGACCAATCTGGTTGGTGAGGATTTCCAGGCTATTATCGATATCTTTTGGGGTCATGGGTCAGCTATTGAGGGCAAATCATTTCTTCCAAGAAACATTTTTTATAGTAACATGCAACTTTGCAAAGATAACAAAAAGCCTGAAAAGCATATAGGGCATAGGATTTAGAGGATGGAATTTGGAAGAGAGCAACCCAGAATAATAGGCTTATTTTAAAATTCAAAATCAAAATTCTTAATTGAAAATGGTCTGGACAGTCTTGTCCTCGCGAATGGCGATCTGATATCCACCATTGACCCGAAAATTAGGAATGCTCATTTTGAATTTGGAAGGGTTAGCATCCTTGCTTCAATCGCCGCCCAGGCTTCCCCTAATTTTTAACTTTGGCGGGACACTAGCCTTTGTTATAGGCTTTTGCGGCCAGCCGTAGCCAGATGGCGGCGGCGATCGCGAACGGTACCAGTGCAAACAAGCCGCCAGCCAGCAACGAGTTTTCTCTGACCTCTGGGAAATGGATGGCGGCTGCAATCCCCAGACCGCAATAGAGGAGCCCTGCCATGGGAATACTAATGACAAAAATGGCAAACTTGTAATTGGGATCCATAGTGCTCTCAATTCGATAATTGGATGAAGAACCAGGAGGATGCGATCGCACGCTCAATATAATCAGTAGGCAAACAAAATAAATTGTACATTCCAATTCGCTGAAATCCTTGCAATTCCAGCATTTCCCACTGGTACTATATACAATTTATGTTGTACAGATACTTACCAATTGTTGTTCTCTTCTCCAACACTGAACCACATTGCCTAAATTATATTCACTTATACTTATGAATTCAGTGTTGGTTATTAGACTCATCCAGAAATCAGGGTGGAAACATGGCAAAGCTGCGCTTCTAAACCAGGTGCTGGACAGATCTATGGATAAGAATGAATGTGAACCTGGTGCCTTCAGCTTCAGGTTCCAATTCGTTCCTCTATTGACCCATACTTATCGGTAGTGGTAAACCAATCAGGATTTTTGAGCGTGCGGGTGGAACTCGTACGCTCAAAAATCCTTACTTCTGGAGGATTACCATTATCTGTGCCTTCGAATAGCGCGATCGCGCTAGCCCCCTAATTTTTCAGGTGACAACTATGGCCTCAGAGCTCACTCTCATTGTCGAAATGGTCACCGTTATGGGAGCTGCAACCGCTGGCGGCTACCTGGCCAGCCGATTCAAGCAACCTGTCCTGCTGGGCTACTTGGTCGGTGGCATGCTGGTCGGGCCAACGGGACTGAAGTTGATTACGGCAGAAAGCGACATCAAGGTTTTGTCAGAAATCGGCGTCGTACTGCTACTATTTGCCCTGGGCGTCGAATTTTCTCTCAAGGACTTGCTGCGCCTGCGCGGGATCGCCCTGGGCGGCGGCTCGCTGGAAATTTTCCTCACCATTCTGCTGGGCGGCGGACTCGCCTACCTCACCGGCTGGGTCGATACCTTACCCAAGGCTGTGTTTTTAGGAGCTGTACTCTCGCTATCGTCGACAGCAGTTGTACTTAAAAGCACTATCGAACGCAATGAAGTGCGCACCACCCACGGGCAAATCATGCTCGCGATTCTAATCGTTCAGGATTTGGGGTTGGGATTGATGCTCGCGGTGCTACCCGCCCTGACCCAGCCCGAAAATATCGCCTTGATGCTCGCCATCGCCGTATCAAAAGTTGCGATCTTTTTAGTCACAGCCATCCTGGCTGGGCAATGGCTGATGCCCTCCTTGATTCGGCAGCTCGCACGACAAGGCTCCCAGGAGCTTTTTCTGTTAGGTATCCTCGTTTTGTGCTTGGGCATTGCCCTACTGACCTCCGCGATCGGTCTGGGGATCGAAATGGGAGCCTTCGTCGCCGGGCTAATGGTCTCCAATGTCGAATATGCTGACCATGCCCTCGATCGCGTCTTACCCATGCGCGATGTCTTTGCAACCCTGTTTTTTGCCTCAATTGGCTTGCTGATCGATCCCGGCTTTTTGCTACAGAACATCTGGGTGCTGCTCGGGCTGGTAGCAGTAACGATGCTAGGAAAAGCCGTCATTGTTACTGGCATTGTGCGCAGTTTTGGCTATTCACTCAAAACCGCCCTGACCGTGGGAACCGGGATCAACCAGATTGGAGAATTTTCCTTCGTGCTGGCCGGCGTAGCCCAGGGATCTGGGATCTTCTCAGATCGGCTCTATGGTCTGGTGGTCGGTACCACAGCCGCGACCCTGCTGCTAACTCCTTTGATCCTGAAAATAGCCCCAAATCTATTGCATCGCATGGAACAATCCCCTCGATTCAGCACTTTGCTGCAGGGCCATGCGCCGGAGCTAGTGGGGGTTGAGAATACCGAATTGATCGATCATGTTGTCGTTGCAGGCTTTGGGCGAGTGGGTCAAATGCTGGTGCGGATGCTCTATTTTCAAGGTCATGCGGTGCTGGTGATTGATACCAATGAAGCTGTTCTGCAATTGCTGCGCGATCGCAAAATCCCCTATCTATTTGGCGACGCCTCCAGCACACTGGTGCTAGAAAAAGCCAATTTGCAACACGCCAGAGCCATGGCCATCGCCCTACCCGACCCCATGGCAACCCGTCTGACTCTCAATCGCGCCCTCAGCCTTGCACCAGACCTGGACGTTACCGTCCGCGCCCATGTCGACGACGAAATTAACGCCCTCTATCAACTTGGCTCCCAAGAGGTCGTTCAACCCGAATTCGAGGCTGCCCTGGAAATGGGTGCGCATCTGCTGCTACACCTGAACGACTCCGCTTACATCGTTCAACAACTGGTAAACCGCTACCGCAACCGCCGCTATCGAGACATTCTGCCCGAGCGAACAGAATATTGGGGTGCAGACAACCTGGAAACCGAGATCGAAGGGCTGGCCCATCAATGGTATGTTCTGGAACCAGAAAATCTTCTGGTCGGGCAAAGCATTGCCCAAGCCGATCTCCGCCACACTACAGGAGCAACCATTATGGCCATCGAACGAGAAAAAGAGATCTACCGCTATCCAGCTGGTAAGACCATATTCGAAAGTGGCGATCGCCTACTAGTTGTCGGCAACCCAGAAGAACAAGCTGCTTTCGCACGGCTGGTGCGCGGGCATCACCTCCCTCGGGAATCCGCCTCAACCTGATTTTGGATTTTGGATTGCCGATTTTGGATTTAAAATTCGTACCTACGCATCTGCTCTTCTGCTGTAGTGGGCAGCACCCACCCTACTTCTCAAAATCCTAAATAACGTCGTAAATTTCACTCTACCTTCCACCTCCCACATTAATTCAAACACCTGGCACTGCAGCATTACCCACCCTGCAACCTGGCAGTATCAAACCTGAGTCTGACTCCTCAGAGACTACTGCAGCGGGTTGAGCCGTCAGCACAACCTTGCCATTCGGCCTCACCCGCCAGCCCCGCGCCTCCACAATTGATATAGGGGATAAGGGTTGAGGGTTCATCGTTAAGGGTTGAGGGTTGGGGATTGGGGGTTGAGAGTTAATTGCTAAAGGATTCTGTCTCAGAGATGAAAAGAGAATATCTATCATGAACAGGGAACTTTCTTCTCGCCATTTTCTATTCCCCATGCCCTGTCCCCCGTTCCCCGTTCCCTGTTCCCCATGCTCTGTTCTCGGTTCCCTGTTCCCTATTTCTTGTTCTCCGTTTCCCATTCCCCATACCCTGTTCGTTCCCTGTTCCCTATTCCCTGTTCCCTGTTCCCTGTTTCCTCCTTCATCCACCTTGACCCAACCCGCTAACACCGACTCTGTCAGCATCGTTCCCCCTGGCCCCAACGGTACCCCGCCGCGTCCAGTGACAAAGAACTCGCTCAAGGCTTCCTCCCCATCTTTCCCAGGGACTGGACAAGTCGTCAACACCAGGTTCGAAGGATCCACCACATTGCCTGGCAGTTCTGTCACTCCCTGACTGGGATCCACGGTGGGTGTGTTTAACGCTACGGTACCTGCTGAACCAAAGTCTGAACTGGCGGTGATGTCGCTGAATTCTGTCAGGGCGCTACGGAACTCTAATCCAAATATACCTTCAGCAGTGATGGTAATGACACCGCCTTCCCCCTCAAAGGCATTGGCAATGATGTCGCTGTTTTCTGAGGGCACAGCAACGACAAAGCCAGCCTCAATTTCAATGTTGCCGCCGCTGCCTGCTCCTCCGGCAGTCGCTGAAATCAAACTTTCGTTTCGCATGAGCAGGACGCCGTCGACGTCAATGCGGATGTTACCGCCGTCCGTAAACGCCGTCTCAGCAATGAGCTGCCCCTGATTGTCGAGCAGAATATCATCCGCGACAATATCCAGACTGCCACCGCTGCCGGTTCTGGTACTGCTGACGGTGACATCAGCGCGATCGCGCACGGTTAGCTGACCTGTCCGCAAGTTCAGGTTACCGGCATCGCCGGAGCCAATGGATTGGGCGCGCAGTTCGCCGCCATTGCTCACCTCAACGGACTGGCTGGCGTTCACCGTCAGCGAGCCGCCATTGCCCGTACTGGCCGTCTCTGTGCTGACGATGGCCTCATCCTGCACCAATAACTGTCCGGTGTTCACCACCAGTGCTCCGGCATTGCCGCCACCTCTGGTGTCGGCCAACAGGCGGCTATTCTCACCGCCCGCCGAGACGCCACTCACCTGCACCGAATCGGAGGCATTGACCGTTAACGAGCCGCCATTGCCAGATTCGAATGCCGTGGTACTGACAATACCACCGCCTGCAATCGATAATCGTCTGGTGTTGATAACTAATTCTCCGGCATTGCCCGTATCGAGACTGTCGGCTACTAAACGACTGGCCGTCGCACTGTCTTCTGTTTCGCCGATCACCTGCACCAACTCCGACGCATTCACCGTCAGCCGTCCGCCCTCGCCTGAACCTGACGTTTCGGTGCTGACAGTACCGCCATCCTGAATCAGTAGCTGCTGGGTGTTGATGGTCAGCTCCCCCGCATCCCCCGTGTTGCGCGTATCGGCAACCAGGAAGCTGGGGTTACCTGCCGTCCCCTGACCCAGCACCTGCACCGACTCCGAGGCATTGACGATCAGCTGTCCGCCCTGGCCCGAACTTGAGCTGGCAGCGTTCACCTGGCCACCGTCCTGGATCAGCAGCTGTTGAGTGTTGACGATCAACTGGCCGGCATTACCGCTGCCGCGAGTTTCAGCGATCAGGCCGCTGCCGGTATTGCGGGAATTTTCCCCAGTCAGTTGCACAGACTCTGAGGCATTGACCGTAATACTACCGCTCTGACCGGATGCAAAGGTGGTGGTGGCGATTTGGGCCCCAGCGTCGATCCCCAGGCGTCGGGTGTTGATGGTGATACTGCCCGCATCGCCGCGATCGCGAGATTCAGCGATCAGGACGCTGGTGCCCCGGCTTCCTTCGCCCGCGACGACGACAGAGTCTGCGGCGTTGACGACTAACTGACCGCCTTTGCCGGAGCCGAAGGCGCTAGTGCTGATCTGGGCCCCGGCGTCGATCAACAGACGCTGGGTGTTGACTGTCAGGGTACCAGCGTCGCTGCTGCCATCGGTGGAGGCAGCCAAAGAACTGCCATTGCCGAGGGTGTCTTCGCCGCTCACCCGCACGAGGTCTGAGGCGTTGACCGTAATGCTGCCGCCGTTGCCGTCGTTGTTCATGGTTCTGGCAGTGGCAAAGCCGCCATTGGTCACAAACACCGACGCGCCGCTGAGGGTAATGTCGCCCCCCGGACTGTTGACGGGTGCCTGACTATCAAGCTCGCCGCCATCGATCGAGAGGGTGCCACCTGCTTGCAGGTTGATGTTGCTCCCTGCCTCCGAACGAATTTCAGCATCATCTGTAACCGCAAGGTCAGACCCTGCTCGCAGGTTGATATCGCCGCCATCGTTCGACGAGCGCATTTCAACCGTGTCGGTCAGCGCCAGATTGTTCCCGGCTTGCAAGCTAGTACTGCCACCATCCTCCAAACGGAACGCAACCGTATCGGTAACGGCGATATTATTATTCGCTTGCAGGTTAGCAGTACTGTTCCCCCCTACCCGGAATTCAGCACTATTGGCGACTGTCAGCGTGTTGTCAGCTTGTAGATTGACGGTGCTGCCGTTTTCCACCCGGAATTCAGCACTATTGGCGACTGTCAGCGTGTTGTCGGCTTGTAGATTGACGGTGCTGCCGTTTTCCACCCGGAATTCAGCACTATTGGCAACTGTCAGCGCGTTGTCAGCTTGCAGATTGACAGTGCTACCATTTTCCACCCGGAATTCCACTGTATCTGTCACCGCAATATTATTCCCTGCCTGCACTGTGACGACACCGCCACCATCGGCGCGAATTTCAGCCGTTCCCCCAATTGAGAAGTCGCCGCCCGCCAGCAGATTGACATCGCCGCCGTTGGTGGTGGTGATGTCTGCTGCCACCTGCAGATTGTTGCCTGCTTCCAGGGTCAGGCTGTTGGTATTTGGGATCGTAATCTGGTTGGTGACATTAATGTCGTTGGTGGCCTGGAGGGTGAGGTCGGCAGTGGCCAACAGCATCTGGATGGCATTGACCCCAATCGTCTGCGTACCCGGATCTTCGGTAAAACTCCAGAGACCATCCGTTGCATTCAGGGGAGTCGGCGTCGCGGCGACAACAGTGATATTGTCGGGGTCGAGCAGCAGGGTGCCAGTCTGTCCATTGATAGCACCAGTATCGACGTGACCGTTAAAGTGCAAGCTGTGCTTGCCGGAAACTTCAACATCGCCGCCATCGCCTGCGAGAGCGCCGCCTTGGGCGCTGATGCGACCTTCGAAGCGAGTGTCGTTATCGGCCCAGACAATGACCTTGCCGCCCTTGCCGCTGTTCAAAGCATTAGCTGCCAGAGTCACGCCAGCGGCGACAACTGTGTCCCTGGCATTCGGCACTGCTCCCTTGCCTTGAAAATCGCCGCCAATCAGCACTGTGCCGCCGCCTGCATCGCCAGAGGCATCAATCTGAGCGTTGTCGATTAGGGCGACGCGATCGCCCAAAACCTGCACTGTTCCTCCGGATTGTCCTGTGGCTGGATTGGCAGTACTGAGATGGCCAGAAACGATGGCAGTTCCGGGTTCAATTTGGATATCGCCTGCTGCTGAGACGAGCACCACCTGGCCATCATCGGCGACCGTCAGCCCGAGATTGGCCCCTGTCTCTTCCAGTAAATCTGCCAGAGCGAAGGAACGGGGAACATTAGCTTCAGGTTGAGCGTTGGGGGAGAGATGGAGAAACTGTCCAGCGGCATTGAGATTAGCGGTCTGGTGGGGCGGAACAGCGACGACGCTAATGGAACCTCCGGGGGCCGTGAGATCGCCCGTGTTAACAATGCTGCCGCCTGCCAGCGTCAGGGTTTGACCCTGACCAACGGCTAAGTTGCCGACGTTGACGATGGGGGCAGGCTGGCCGCCGTACTGCAAGCCGGGAGTAAGATTAATTGTCAGCAACGGTGCGGCTTGAGGTTCCACAGCGCTGAATTGGCTGCCGTCGGGGAAGACGATGCTATTGGCGGTGCTGGCAATGAAGGAACCGGCGACATCTAACTGAGCACCGGGGCCGAAGAGGATGCCGTTGGGATTCAGTAAAAAGAGGTTGGCGCTGCCGTCGACGCCTAACAGTCCCTGAATATGGGAGGCGTTGCTGCCGGTAACGCGGCTGAAGATGGTTTGGATGCCAGTGGGGTTGGCGAAATAGACGCGTTCCAGGAGGTGGACGTTGAAGTCGCTGAAGCTGTGGAAGAGGTTGGTGCCGCGGGGGGCACCGCCTTCGATTAAGATGGCGGGTAGACCGCGTACGGGAACGTCGGGGGTCACCACGGACATTTCTGGTCCCAGGGTGACGTCGGCGGCGATCTGGGCTTGGGCTATCGATGCAATGGGAACGATGCTGGCGGTGCTGGCTGCGATCGCACCCAGACCTCTGAGTAACCAACAAGAACGCAGCAGCAAAGCAGAGCGAAAATCTGACATCAAAGAACCTCCCAGACTCAGATCGTAGGATTCAAGTTATATCCGTTAGATTAAAATAGAGTAAAATTCATCCTAACAAGAACGCTTCAACCTCCAGATTCTTCCGAGGCCATCTGCGTAGGGGGGGTGATATAGGGCATTCTTTATTCCTCCTGTTGAAGAGTATGTTCAAAGCGCAGCGCCGATTGTCTGGCAACACCAACAATCCGCCGATCAATCGCAACTAAGGATTTGCAGCTAGACACAACGCACATCCTTAATCTGCTGGGATTCGGACGGAATGCAACCACCATCCTATATCAGCCAACGTTTCATTCAAAAAGCACTGAAATACTTCTACAGAAGCAACCACAAAAACTTGCCGACGCAACGCTCTTAGACCTGAATAGATCGCTCGTCTGATCGATTTGTTCAACAATTCCTTCAGGAATTGTCCCAAGGCAAAGCTCCAGAAGTTTAATTATAATCTCTTTCGCCTTTTTTTTGCATTTCTCTGCGTTCGCGACGGGTTGACATAGTTAATTTAGTGCAATAGATTCAGGTCGTCGAAAAGGCTATAATTCTTACTCGATAGACCTCGGCAGCATTAACGTGTCAACTACGAATTGACACAATTTTAGGCGTGTCACACTAGTAGGTGGTGATATAGGGCATACTTTTTCCTCCTATTTGGATAGATTTCATGCATAGGTTCTATTTTACATCTTAAAAGTCGAATCCAAAACCTAAACAAAGCTACTATACGCGACTTGGAACGTTAGTGCCCCCTTTGGGGGCGCTAACTCCCATTGCTTTGTGACAGAACGGCAAAATGGGTTATTGGGGAAAGATAGGTTATTTTGAAAGCCTTGCCGAGCAAGGCTTTCAAAATAAACTCCAAGTTGTGTGTAAAGTAATCAAATTCTGGAATTGGAATTCCATGTATAGCCATCGCGAAACAGCAACTGTAGTCACTTGAGCTTGTGTAATATAGTCTGCAATCGGTTGTGGGAACGCAGATAGGATGAAGCATAAGCAGAACATCAATCAGATTCTTCCGAGTTCCTAACAAAAATTTGTTTATTATTACCCCCGAAAGGGAAATAATAGGGTTGCCGTTGGTGAGGAGTGCAGGATGAGCTACAGAATGGATCGGCGGGCATATGCGGAAACCTATGGGCCGACGGTGGGCGATCGGGTCCGGTTGGCAGATACGGAACTGCTGATTGAGGTGGAAGAAGATTTTACCACCTACGGTGACGAGGTCAAGTTTGGCGGTGGTAAGGCGATTCGGGATGGCATGGGACAATCGCCGATTCCCAATGACGATGGGGCGGTGGATGCCGTCATCACCAATGCGTTGATTTTGGATTGGTGGGGCATTGTTAAGGCAGATGTGGGGATTAAAGATGGACGCATCGCCAAGATTGGTAAGGCGGGCAATCCTTATATTCAAGACAAGGTGGACATTGTCATTGGGCCAGGAACGGAGGCGATCGCGGGGGAGGGGATGATTCTCACGGCAGGTGGGATTGATTCGCATATCCACTTTATTTGTCCGCAGCAGATCGAGACTGCGATCGCATCCGGCATCACCACCATGCTAGGGGGCGGCACCGGCCCCGCGACGGGCACCAACGCCACCACCTGCACCCCCGGTCCCTGGAACATCCACCGCATGTTACAGGCTGCCGACGCCTTCCCCTTGAACTTCGGTTTCTTAGGCAAAGGCAACAGCGCCCAACCTGTTGGACTGGTGGAACAGGTGAAAGCAGGTGCCATGGGGTTGAAGTTGCATGAAGATTGGGGAACGACCCCTGCTACGATCGACACCTGTCTCAGCGTCGCTGATGAATACGACGTGCAGGTTGCTATCCACACCGATACCCTCAACGAAGCTGGCTTTGTGGAAAATACCATTGCCGCTTTCAAAAACCGTGCCATTCACACCTACCACACCGAGGGCGCGGGCGGCGGTCATGCGCCGGACATCATCAAAGTCTGCGGTCAGGCGAGCGTCTTACCCTCATCTACGAATCCCACCCGACCTTATACGACCAATACCCTGGAAGAACATCTGGATATGCTGATGGTGTGCCACCACCTGGACAAGGGCATTCAGGAAGATGTTGCCTTTGCAGAATCGCGCATCCGGCGAGAAACCATTGCTGCCGAAGACATTCTGCACGACCTGGGAGCTTTCAGCATGATTGCCTCGGACTCCCAGGCCATGGGCCGCGTCGGCGAGGTCATCATCCGTACCTGGCAAACGGCTCACAAGATGAAGGTACAGCGGGGGCCACTACCGGAAGATTCTGAGCGCAATGACAATTTCCGCGCCAAGCGCTACGTGGCCAAGTACACGATTAATCCGGCGATTACCCATGGGTTATCCGGTTTGATTGGTTCCGTGGAAGAGGGCAAGTTGGCCGATCTGTGTCTCTGGCGTCCGGCCTTTTTTGGCGTCAAACCGGAGCTGGTGATTAAGGGGGGCGCGATCGCATGGGCGCAGATGGGCGATGCGAATGCCAGCATTCCGACGCCGCAGCCGGTGCATATGCGACCGATGTTTGGTAACTTTGGGGGCGCGATCGCAGCCACCTCCGTCACCTTCATTTCCCAGGCCGCCCTCGACCAGGGCATCCGCGATCGCATCCAGCTGCGAAAGCCTGCCGTCGCCGTCAGCAACACCCGACAGATTGGCAAAGCCGACCTGAAACTGAACGACTATCTGCCCGCAATGGAAGTGGATCCGGAAACCTACGAAGTGCGCGCCGACGGTCAGCTGCTGACCTGCGAACCGGCCACCGTCCTGCCCATGGCGCAGCGGTACTTTTTGTTTTAGCCCATGAAGATAACGTTTCAATTATGAGTGTTGAAGATCGAATTATTGCCCAACTCACCCTGCATCGCGATCTGAAAGAACTCCTGATGAGAGAGCTTCGGAAACTTGGGATACATTGCCAGGAAACTGCATTTACCGACCCGAATGGCGATATTCTGCTCTTGAACTCAAATGATGTTCCCAAAGCACAGCAGCTCATTCAACACCTTCAGCAAAAGGCCAACCCATGAACCCACCGCATATCGAAATCAAAACCCGCTATGTCGATACAGGGGATGTCAAAGCTATGATGCAGAAAGGAACAATTGTGGGGCTGGTCACTGCTGGAAAAATTTCTAAACCTGCTAAAAAGCTCTTAGATGAGGCTAACATTGCATGGGCTGAGAAAGTTTCCAGACAAGATTTTGACAAGCTTGCAGAGACACTGGGAGAACCGCCATGCTAGATATCAGTTTCTATGATGCTCAGGGGACTTCTGCTCATCACATTGAAGTGGCTGAACCGTTTCTGAGCTGGCTCGCCAGGACAGATTTTTCAACCCTTGGAGAAGAACAAGAGAATTGCATTCTCATTGATGGGGAACCTGAAAATTTACCCTTAGTGCAGCTGGAAACACCCATTCGCAGACGTTTTATCGACTTTTTCAATGAAGCGATTGTCAGGGAAACAAAAACCGTTTTGGCGCAATTGAACCATGCTAACCCAGAGACTGAGACCCTTTACCGTTTGCAAAAGTTGATTGAAATCCTGGATTGTTTGAAGGAAGAGACTTACCGCTATCTTCGGCGAATCTAGACGGAAAAGAACAATCGCACTCTCTTTATAGCAGACAAGCGAACTGCAGGCAGACACCATGATCACAACCCTCCCTACCAAACTCACCCTGGCCGCATTTCTGGCGCAACCCGAAACTAAACCGGCCAGCGAATTCATCGACGGCACCGTTACGCAGAAACCCATGCCCGGAGGGGAACACAGTCTACTGCAAGGCGAACTTTGTACTACCATCAATCAGGTTACTGAACCTCAAAAGCTAGCCTACGCCTTTCCCGAACTGCGTTGCACCTTTGGCGGAGCCTCCATCGTCCCAGATGTCACCGTTTTCCGCTGGGACCGCATTCCGCGCCAACCCTCCGGTCGCATTGTCAATCGTTTTAAGCTTCACCCAGATTGGACGATCGAGTTTCTCTCTCCCCACCAGAGCCGAACCAAGGTCGAGCGCAATATCCTCCATTGTCTGGAACACGACACCCAAATGGGCTGGCTGCTCGACCCAGATGACGCCTCTGTGCGGGCTTTTCTCCCCCATCAAGAGCCGATTTTGTTTAGCGACCCGGATGCGATTCTGCCCGTACCAACCTGGTTATCGTCTTCAGACGCCAATTTGCAACTGACGTTGGCAACACTGTTCGGCTGGCTGAACCTGTGAAGTTTCCATCTGTTTTGACTTGCTTTTATGGAATTTAAAAGTCTGGAATGCTAAAGTCTTTTTAACAAGAGAGAGCAAGTTTATGGCCGAAGCAGTTAATGACTCTGAGCAATTTGTGTACGACATATGCACAAAGTCTTTCCTCTCATTATGGAGTTACATTAATCCTAAAGGAAAAACTCCAGGTAAAGAGTTGTGTGATGTATTAGTAATTTGCGATCCCCATGTAATTGTAATAAGTGTTAAAGACATTCAATTTAAGCATACAGATAACCCAAGTATCGATTGGAAGAGGTGGAAACGGAAAGCGATTGAAGGTTCAATCAAGCAAATAAAGGGGGCTATTCGGTGGCTCGATCGATCAGAGCATGTTGTTCAAAAGAATGGATCTAAAGGTTTAAAACTACCGTTAATAGATAAAAGAATTTATCACCGCATAGCAGTTGCGTTTGGTGGTAAAGGAGAGGTTCCTATTAGCTCCTCTGATATTAGCAATGACAGTTTTTATCATGTCCTAGACGAGCAATCATTTTTTCTACTTCTTCGTCATTTGGATACCATAAGTGACTTTGTTCATTATTTGATTGATAAAGAGAAGTTCTTATTGAAGACACCAACTATAATTTCTGGTGGCGAGGAAAATTTGCTCGCAGTTTATTTACATAATGGTCGCCAGTTTCCGTCAGGAATAAACACGATGATTCTTGAAGGCGATCTCTGGGATAAATTCAGTAATAAACCTGAATTCAAGGCAAAATTGAGGAAAGACACTGAGAGTTATATCTGGGATAAGCTAATCGAAGTCTTGTGTGATGGAGACTTTGAAGGGGAAAAGTGGTTTGGGCCAGATATGTCTGAATCTGAACTGGCTATTCGTGTCCTCGTTCAAGAGAATCGATTTTCAAGGAGAATGTTAGGTAGTGCTTTCAAAGCTTTTCTTGAGCTTAGTAAAGCTGGAAGTGTACGTTCTCGATGTGTACAAGCAATTAGTAACGTTGGGTATGTTTTTTGTACTTATGATAGTGACAGTACATTTGAAGAGCGGAGAAGCGAACTTCTTGGCAGATGTTTTGCTTCGCTTTTCCAATTCAGAGATTGCTTCACAGTGATTGGTGTTGGTATAAATGTTCCGGGAGATATTCCAAAAGATGGATATACAACTGTTCTAGTCATGTTGCATGCAAAAAATAATAAATGGTCAGAGGACGTTATGGAACAGGCAAAGTATTGTAGAGATGAACTAGGCTTCTTTAAGAAGCCCAATAAAACACACATCCATGAAGATGAGTATCCTCTATTGGATTAGAGCGATCGCACTCCCCCCAACCCGATCTAGAAACCCCAAAAAACAATCATCGCTTCTAGCGTTCCCAGACACATCCACCACCGAGTTCTGCAATTGGGCAGTACAATAAGATCTGATCCATCTCTCCGAGTTGTAGCAATGAATAGGACGACTGTAGAGCGGCAAAAGCTAATTGAGGCAGCGAACACCCTGCCTGATGAGGTTGTACTTGAACTGGCCAGTTTTCTCGACTATCTTCGCTACAAGTCGGTGTCACTAAAAGAGCCTGAGCGTAACACTTCCAGTTTTCTATTGTCAATTGCAGGCTTGGGCAACTCCGGTCAACAAGACATTTCTGAGAGAGACGAGGAAATCCTGCGTAATGAGATCGATCCAGTTTATGGCTGGAATCTTAAGTCGGGCAATCCTACATGACCGCAATACTTGACACCAGTTTCCTGTTTGCATTGACCGACCAGAGCGATCGCAATCATCAGCGCGTGTTAGTAGTTGTCCGAAGCGTGAATGAAGCATTAGTCCTACCTGTGGTTGTCTTGCCTGAAATTTGCTACCTGCTTGCATCCAGATTAGGGCATAGGGCAATGCGCCATTTTATGTTTAGTCTGGCAACCAGTGAATTCCAACTTGAGCCAGTTTCAGCAGCAGACTTAGTCCGAATCCATGCGGTTTTGGAGCAGTATGCCGATAGCCAACTCGATTTTACAGATGCAGCCATCGTTACTATCGCTGAGAGACTCAGTGTAACTCGTATTTATACGCTCGATCGCCGAGATTTTTCGATGATGCATCCAAAGCATTGCGATTATTTTGAGCTCCTGCCTTAACATCAAACCCGAATCGGAGCAACAACCCGCTACGGAGAAAGTTATGAGCAGCCTCAGAGTTTACGCTGATTTCCACAATGCCGATACCCAAGGGCGTTTGCGTTTAAATTGCATTGGGACCATGCAAGATCTGGCGCAGCGACAAATTTGTTTGCAGGAGGGTTTGAGCCTAATGTTGTACAGCGAGGAGTTGGAAGTCGAAGGAGAAGTTCAATATTCAACCGCAGAGCGCCTGTGGGTTGCTGTCATCGATTGGGAGGCGATTCGAGAGATAGAAGTCATGTCTGCCCAGGTTAGTCTGGGGACTGAACACGACATTTGGGAGAAGAATAATGTCTTTAGAGAATTACGATTTGGACGGGTTTGCGATCTCGTTACATGTTGATAAACAAGGCGATTGGCTGGCCCATTTTCAGGAATTGCCAAATATTTCTGCTTTTGGGGATACGCCTCAAGCAGCTCTGGAAGAATTGAAAATTGCCTGGGAATTAGTCAAGGAAGACTATCAGCAGAAACAGCGGGAAATTCCGGTGGCGAGTCGCAGGCGGAAGGTTTTAGCTGAAAATCGTTAGGTGCGGCGGCGTCTCTGAGCGCGATCTCGATCCCCCCATCTTAATCTAGACACCAGAACACCCAACACCGATTGTCAGTTCTAGCCATTAAAGCAGGAATCAAATACGTTTCAGCCTATACTAAAAATAGGTCATATTTTCTAGAACATCATGCCACAGGAACTTGAAGCCACATTTGATGGTATTGCTCTTCAACTGGAAAGTCGGCTAAACCTAACCGCAGGGACAAGAGTGAAGATTATCGTCGAGCGCATTCTGCCCAACGAAGAGAGCATTTTGCCCAACGAACAAAAACAACCCAAAACATTTCTTCAAACGGCTCAGTCCTTGCAACTGCAGGGCGAGCCGGATTGGTCAGAGAAAATTGACCCATGTTTGGATGAAGAAGCGGTTGAGCAAACAGCTATCATTCGCACTGAGCGAGGTCTGACGGTTTCGGGAACTCGCATCACCTTATATGACGTGATGGATTATGTTACGGCTAGCTATCCACCCAAGTTTATCCGTGCCAGCCTCAGCCTCACGGATGAGCAAGTGAATGCGGCACTGTCTTACATTGAGACCCATCGGGAGCAGGTTGAGGCTGAATATCAACTCGTCCTTAAAGAAGCAGAAGCATTGCGACAATATTACGAAGGAAAAAATTGCGATCTCATTGCCCGTCTTGCGGTCAAACCTCCTAACCCTGGCATGGAAGCAGCCTGGGAAAAGCTTCAAGCCCAGAAAGCCAGACATCAGGTTCAACCTCCACACATTGCGGTTAAGATTGTAAACTTGAATTAGCGCCCCCAACGGGAGCGCTAACCTTTCAGGTCGTATCTAGAAGCAAATCTAGAGAAACCGGATTGTTATACTCTTTGACTTACTCGATCGCAGGGATCGTCGCCTCTGCTGTGGCTTCCGTTGCTTCGACTTCCGCATCTTTTTCTTGCCCTCTCAATGTCCACTGCAATAAGGGAGGAGCGAGGAATGTCGTCAGAATCACCATGACGATAATAGCGGCTTCCAAAGGCTTGTCTAAAACGCCGCTGGCTGAACCGATGCCTGCAAATACCAGGCCGACTTCACCCCGAGGAATCATACCGACACCAATTGCCAGACGATTGACGCCGGGTTTGCCAAAAACGGCCCAACCGGTAACCACTTTGCCGATGATGGCAACTGCGATCAAAAAGGAGGCAATAATCAGACCGGCCCGGTTTTCAGCCACTGCTGGATTTAAAACGCCAAGATCGGCTTTGGCACCAACGGTGACGAAGAAGATCGGTACCAGGATGTCGGCGATGGGCATCACTTGCTGATCCAGCTCTTTGCGTTTATCGGTTTCATCTAACACTAGACCGGCGGCGAAGGCTCCTAAAATGGCTTCTAGATGAATAATGTTGGCTAAGAAGGCCATGACCAGGGCAAAGGTAAAGGCGGGAATTAACAGGGCACCTCGGGTTTGTAACTTGTCTGCGATCGCAACAAAACTCTTGTTAAAAAACTTGCCCAGCAGAATGGAACCCAGGAGAAAGCCGCTCGCACTCAGAATCAAATAAACGACATTGAGCAAATCCACTTCGCCAGTTTTGGCCAAACTCGCTACAACAGCCAGGACAATAATACCCAATACGTCGTCAATGACAGCAGCACCAACAATAATTTGCCCTTCTGTTGACTTCAGGTGTCCTAGTTCTGACAGCACTTTTGAGGTAATGCCAATACTGGTCGCTGTTAGCGCTGCCCCGGCAAAGATCGCGGGAATAATCGATACATGGAATAGGGTGACCAGCCCTACTGTGCCGAGAAGAAAGGGGGCCGCGACACCAACCACAGCAACAACCGCCGCTTGATAGCCCACCTTGCCCAATTCGCGCAAATCTGATTCCAGACCAATTTCAAACAGCAGCACAATCACGCCTAACTCGGCCAGTACCGAAATGACCTCGCTCTGGCTCTGAAAAATGTGAGTGATGGCCTCCGGATTGAGCTGACCCAGCCACTGCAAAACCTGCATAATGACTGAGTCGGTCGCGGCAGCGCTATTTTCAGGAAACATCAGCAGGTGAAAGGCTGAAATCCCGACGACGACACCGCCCACCAATTCTCCTAACACAGGAGGCAAATTGAGCCGCTTCGAGAGTTCGCCGCCCAACTTACTGGTCACGTAAACCACAACCAGGCTGAGCAAGACGCCAGTCAACACAAAGGGGCCATAGCTGGTTTCCGGGGTAGTGGCCAGGATTGGCGAGATTGAGGACCCCACATCGACTGGGATTAAGGAGGAGAGATTAAAACCGACAGTTGAGAACATGATTGACCATTTTAGAATGATAAACGACAGAGTGTGGGTGTGGGTGTGCAACCCAATTTGGCAGTTGTCAGTCCCTGTAATACCAATTTAACTTGAAGATGCAATCGAGAAATTGACGGAACATTTGCTCAACCAGGCTTTCTCTAATCCAAAATCGCCAATCTAAAATCCAAAATGGTATGACAGGGGCGCTGATACATCTAAATCTGGGGAGAAGGCGGGAAGATCGTCGAGACTGCACACCTCAGGGCTTCGGTCCGATCCATATACAGGTTTTGCGCGGGAATCAGGTTGAAGACGTTCAGCTTGCCGAGACGACGCCGGGTTTGTCCGGCAGCACCGACAATGAAGACATGACGGCCTTTTTCCACGGCTTCCTGAATTGAATTTTCTAGCGCTAAAGATGCAGTCACACCCAGATGGGGAACATCGTTGAGGTCAAAGACAACGGCGTCGCAGTCTGCGATCGCATTATGCTCGCGAGAGATCGCCTTCGCTACCCCGAAGATCATGGGGCCGCTCAATTGGAACAGCAGGACGCGGCCATTCGCTTCGTCTAGCCAGCGTTTTTCATCCGCATTCAGCAAAATGGCATCATCCGCATCCGTAATGGTTTTCACTGACTTGTCTTGCAGGGCATTCAGGCGATCGATCGTCAGGATATTAGCAATAAAGACACCAATGCCCACTGCTGCAATCAGGTCTACCAGCACAGTCAGAGCGATCACCCCATACATGATCAGGGCACCCTTAATTGAAATCTGATGGGCTCGCTTTAAGAAACTCCAATCGATAATGTCGAACCCAACCTTGAAGGCAATTCCGGCCAGAACCGCCAGGGGAATCGTCGCCGCCAGGTTCGCCGCCCCTAAGATTACAATCAGCAATACACCGGCACGGGTCAAACCAGAAAGTGCTGTCCTTCCTCCCGTTTGAATGTTCACCACTGTTCCCATTGTCGCCCCAGCGCCAGCAATGCCGCCAAACAGACCAGAGACCAGATTACCTAACCCTTGCCCAATGAGTTCTTTGTTGGAATTATGCTCTGTGCGAGTCAAACTATCTGCAACCACAGACGTTAATAAGGCATCAATGCATCCCAACATGCCGAGTACTGCTGCATCGACAAACATGAGCTGCAACTGGTCAGCGCTAAAGGTGGGCATCTGCAGGGAGGGAAAACTGGCGGAAATTTCACCAATACGGCGAATCTCGATCCCCGAAAACAACACTAGAGACAACACAGTGCCGATAATGAGGGCCACCAACTGGGGCGGCACAATCCGCTTGAATTTCGAGGGCATGAACCAGATGATGGCAACCGTGATGACGGCTAACATCGTCTCTGCAGGTTGAATATTGCCAAGCAGGTCTGGTATCGCCTGGAGGGTGCCGACAACCCCTCCCTTAGGACTGGCCTGTCCGAGAAATGGAGCCAGCTGCAGGATGACCAGAATGATGCCAATGCCGGACATAAAGCCGGAAATCACGGTATAGGGCATCATCGTGACGTATTTACCAAGTCGCAGGGTACCAAAGATCATTTGGAAAACCCCGGCCATCATCACCACGGTAAAGGCCATCGCCATGCCGTTCTCAGGATTGGCTGCGGTTAAGTTGGCAATGACGGCGGTCATCACCACCGTCATCGGTCCAGTGGGCTCAGAGATCAGGGTGGGCGTACCGCCAAATAAGGCCGCAAAGAAGCCGACTAAAACGGCTCCCCACAGACCAGCCGCAGCCCCCGCACCAGAGGCGACACCGAAGGCCAGGGCCATCGGCAAGGCGATAACTGCTGCGGTCACCCCGCCAAAGAGGTCACCGCGTAAATTTCGAAAATGAATCTTATTGGTTAATTGCATGGCTCGATCGCCTGACTGATTGAATGGGTCTAAAGACGTTGCAGAGCGGGCGTGTAAGTCCATACCCGTTGCGTCACTAGTTGCGTCACAGTTGCGTTCTCAACAATGCGATCGCAGGTGAGGCAGGGGCTTGAGGCAAGCTCTACTCAGATTGATGAAGAACCAGCCTGACAAGAGACCAGCTCATTTTATAGATTCAGATTGATGCAAGATGGAAAAATCATTAATTTAAGTCTATACATAAAGATCCCCAAGCGCAAGAACCGATCCCAGGATCGTTTCTAATGATTAAGAAAAGGAAAACTTATTATTGAGTGCCTATTATTGAGCGATGTAGCACTACAGGTATCGATCGATAGGGGATGAATTGGAACTTGGGGCCGAAGGCTCCAGGTTCCAATTCATTTTTTAAAGAACTACAGCGCACTACGAGCATAGACAAGGACATAACAAGAAGCGCAAAACCAGGGTAGTCAAATCTTTCCCTTCTATACTCAATTGTTCCGGCATCACAGGAAATGGCCTGACAGTGGGTGCAACTGCTCCTGACTTCGAGCTGCCCAATGCCACCGGGCAACGGGTCAAACTCAGGACTCTGCTTGCTAACGGCCCCGTCGTATTGAGTTTCTATCGGGGCGAGTGGTGCCCCTACTGCAATCTGGAAATTCGCGCTCTGCAGCAGTGATTGCCCGATCTGCAACCCCACAGCACCCAAATTGTTGCCATTTCCCCCGAACAACCCGACAACTCTCTCACGATGCAGGAAAAGCACGACCTCACGTTCCCCGTCCTGAGCGACAGCGGCAACGTCGTTGCCCGCAGCTATGGTCTGGTCTTCGTCCTCGATCCGGCTTTGCATCCCATTTACAAAAACTTTGGTATTGATTTGCCAGCCCGCAACGGTGACGACAGCTACGAGATCCCTATCCCTGCAACCTACATTATCGACCGCAAGGGCGTCATCCGCTATGCCTACGTCAACACCGACTACACCCGGCGGGCCGAACCATCAGAGATTTTAGCTGCCGTGCAGTCGCTCTAGCGAGCCTCAAGATTGAGATGCCCGAAATCCCTTTTGTCGCAGATCATTCACAATATTAACTGCTTTGTGAATGGTCGCGTATCAACAACTTTTAGGAAGAATTAATCTAGCTACAATTCAAGCTAGGGCCAGAGTTGCGATCGGTTTCTGGCATCAACCTTGTCAGTCTTGTCAAGAATAGTAAATTCGATCTAACATGAGCATGGACGAGACAAGAAAGTGAAACAATGCGGATGGCTCAGTTAACATGTCTAGAAATTTGTGCGGGTGCTGGCGGTCAGGCATTAGGGCTAGAGCAGGCAGGCTTTGAACCTGAAGCCCTCGTCGAGATCGATCCGGCGTGTTGCAGCACCCTGAGACTGAACAGACCACAATGGCATATCGTTGAGGGCGATCTGAGGCAATTTCAAGGCAAGCCCTTTGCTGGGATTGATTTGTTGGCGGGTGGCGTTCCCTGTCCGCCCTTTTCAAAGGCAGGGAAACAACTCGGCCAAAACGACGAGCGCGACCTCTTCCCCGAAGCCTTACGATTAGTCGATGAATGCAAGCCCCGTGCCGTCATGTTGGAGAATGTTCGGGGCTTTTTGGATCCAGTTTTTGAAGATTATCGTTTGAATCTCAAACGCCAGTTTAGCAAAATGGGCTATGAGACAGACTGGAAATTGCTGAATGCCTCAGATTTTGGTGTTTCCCAACTGAGACCCCGCGTTGCAATCGTCGCCATTCGGAAAGAGTTGTCTGATGATTTTCTCTGGCCGCTGCCGCACCGCAATCAACCGCTCACAGTTGGCGAGCTTTTATACGATCGGATGGCTGCAAAAGGCTGGCGAGGAGCTAAAGCATGGAAGCTGAAGGCAAACAAGATCGCGCCAACCATCGTCGGCGGCTCTAAGAAGCATGGTGGTCCCGATTTAGGCCCCACCCGGGCGAAGCGGGCTTGGGCAAATTTAGGGGTTGATGGCATGGGATTAGCCAACGAACCCCCAGCTGAAGAGTTCATCGGCAGGCCAAAGTTAACTGTACCTATGGTAGCAAGACTCCAGGGTTTTCCAGATACGTGGCACTTCGCAGGCAAAAAAACCCCAGCCTATCGTCAAGTTGGCAATGCCTTTCCTCCTCCTGTTGCTCAATCTGTGGCTGCAGCCATTTATCAATGTCTCAATTGCAGAACAGCGCTAGCAGTTTCAGGATAGGAAAGAAATTTTTATGCGGCGGGGAAAGGGGGCAAGAGCAAAACTCAGAGAACATTTCTTAAACAATATTGGCAGGGTGATGGATTCGGAAGAACTGAGAGCAGTGGCCGGAGGCATTACCGAATGGGCCAGACGGGTCAGAGAACTGAGATCTGAAGAGGGCTATCAAATACAAACCCATAACGATCGGGACGATCTAAAACCCGGTCAATATATCCTTGAGGATCCTGTACCCCAACCTGCATTTGAACGATCTCTTTCAAAGGAAACTCGTGCGTGGGTTCTGGACAGGAATGGATTCACCTGCCAAATGTGTGGTGCTGTTGCAGGCGAACTCCATCCTTACGATTCCACCCGAAAAACTCGTTTGCATATCGGACATATTGTCGATAAATCTCAAGGCGGTACAGATGCCCCTGCTAATCTGCGGGCAATCTGCTCTGTTTGTAATGAAGGAGCATCCAACTTGACGTTGGAAAGGCCATCGAATCTAAAGCTTTTGGCCCAGGTCAGACGGGCCAAAAGTGATACTCAACTTGAGTTATTGCAGTGGCTAATCAGAAAGTTCCCTCAGCATGCAAAGGAATTCCTGGATGATGAAAGGCCCTGACACTGCGCTAATGCGGAGGGCGATCCGGTTGGATTATCCGCCGCTGACAGGGGGAATGAGTACGACTTCATCGCCTGGCTGCAGCAGGGTATCGGGATCCACGAATTGGAGATTGATGCCGAAGCGGGTTACCTGCCGCCATTGCTCGAGTTCGGGGTGCTGGGCAATGATGCGATCGCGCACCGCCACTACAGGCGTTTCAGCCGGAACCTCCAGCAACAACTCCCCAACCCCACAGACCTCCTGATAGGCAGCAAACAACTTAACCGTGACAGTAATTGAACCTTCAGACATACCCTGGAATATGATGACACTGACATTAGAAAGGCATTTTTTGTCGGCTAGACATTGCGCTTGAGCGTTCAAGAATCCCGAACGCAGCTTATTTCTGAGCAATGCCCACCAACAAGAGTCCTCGTTGGCGGGCAAACCCCGACCATTTTGAAAGACGAAACCAGGAGACTTGTCAATTCAGCTGGAGGAGACCAGCTTGGTCGCAGACCGGCGCTTCCTTGACTGCGATCGCTGCACCTGACGATGACAGTCGATCAGGCCCAAAGCCGCTTGATGGGCCTTCACCCGCAACCGAGCCCCTGCACCAAACCAGGTGAACTCCAACTGTTCTTCGGCAGAGAGAGGCTGCTGGCGATCGATCCAGTCAGTCACAGCGTTGTAGGCGTGCCAGAGGGTTCTGCCCTGATTTCCAGGACCGCGCTCAAAATTAGCGGTCAGTTGCCCCCAGTAGGGATGCTGTCGGGGCCGACGGCTACCTAACACACGGCCCAGATACCCCGTCAGCATCTCGCTGTCCATCTCTTGATTGGCCATTGCCTGGTATTCTTCAACGCTGAACTGGAATTCTTTCTGGGTGCAGTCGAGCAGCTCTTGGGCTTTTTCCAGCTGTTCCTGCAGAGCCAGGGTGTGGGGAATGCAGATTCCTTTTCTCTGCCACAGGTCGCCAAAGCGAGAGGAGGCCGCAGCGCAGAGAGTATTCATACAAACCACGCGAACGGGCGTAAATTGCAGCCACACTGCGGTTGAACCATCATGGGAGTTATGCAGCAGCAGATAGGGACGCACCCAATCGTGGGGACAAATTTCTGCTTCAGTGCTAGTGATGCGGCCCAGCAGCCAGATCCGTTTACCGCCTTGCAAACTACCGGCTGCTTCTAGCACCACTTTCCCTTGTTCGACGAGCGGCGCAAACCAACGGCAAGCGTCTTGATTTTGCAAGGGGGTGTAGGTGGGTTTGACCGTACTGAGGCGTTTGCGATCGCGATCGCGGATCAAATGCTTGCACAACACCACTGGCAAGTCCTGGCCTTGCGTTTGATAGACTGGTTCCTCCAGCACCCGCCAGTCTAATCCTGCCTGAACAATCGCCTGTTCTGGCGTTGGCGGATCCTGCAGAACAGTTCCCAAGCCATGCCAGGCTGCCCGAGCAACAAAAAATCCCGACTCGAATTGGTGTGACATACCCCAGTTCCTCCTGAGACAAAGAATGTGGTTTCTCTTTTAGAGGATGTTTGAAAAGTATTGGATCCCCCCTAGCCCCCCTTGAAAAAGGGGAGAATTACGGTCAAAAGTCCCCCTTTTTAAGGGGGATTTAGGGGGATCGAGAGCGTTTTGTTACCAATCTTAGACCTTTTCAAACATCCTCCTTATTAGCGTGAAAGTTTTAGCCTGAACGGTGTCAACGGCAATTCTGAATTAGATCGATCCGCTATCGTTCATTGTGAGAGTTGAGATGAAGTCCCAAGGTTGGGATGAAGTCCCAAGGTTGGGATGAAGTCCCAAGGTTGGGATGAAGTCCCAAGGTTGGGATGAAGTCCCAAGGTTGGGATGAAGTCCCAAGGTTGGGATGAAGTCCCAAAGTTTCACCTGAAAGCCTCTCAAGCCTTCGGTTCAGAAATCACCCAGACGAATCAAGGTATTCATCACTTCATTTTCAACCTGAACATCCTCCAACTGGCGAGCTAACGCCAGAGCCAGCCGATAAAAACGGAGTGCAGTTTCAGGTTCGTTCATCTCTTCGTACAGCTTGGCCAGCGAGTGCATTGAGATCAGTTGTTGAGGCAAATTTTCCAGGTCGCGCGACACCGCTAACCGTTCCCCCAGGAGTTCCACCGCATACCCATATCGCCCCACTGCAGCCTGGTGGGCAGGAGCCAGACCATCAATGGCGCGCAAGCGGTTTCCAGGATCGCGAGCTTGTCGAGCCAACCGCAACGCTGCACCATAGGCAGCAGCAGCCTCTTTGTATTCCTCAATTGCCTGGTGGACATCTCCCAAATGATTCCAGGTGACCGCTTCACCCACAGCATCGCTGGCCCGACGGCGAAACTTCAGTGCCGCTTTGTACTGTTTAATCGCCTGGGAATAATCGCCACTCTCAGCGGCAACGAGACCAATGTTGCTCAACGAAAGCCCCATCCCTTCCATATGCCTGACGCTATTGGACACTTCCAACCCCTCTTTAAAGGCTGCCAACGCATCAGAGAGGCTACCCTGTTGGAGCAGGAGTGTACCCACGTTATTGAGTCCATAAATCTGACCCTGAAAGTCGCGGGTATCCCGGGCAATGGCTAAGCGCCGCCGCAGGGCATCTTCTGCTTCCGGATAAAAGCCTAAGCGCCCATAGGTGATGCCAAGGTAGTCGTAGAGGCGTCCCTTTGCTTCTAGATCGCCAATCTGATGGTAGAGTTCTAAGGCTTCTTTCCAGGATGCGATCGCCTTTTCGAATTGACCGGCTTGTTCCTGGCGTCCGCCCAGGCGAGTCAGGCGATCGGCCTCATTCCTGGCATCGCCTTGCGTGCTATTGTTATGGCGAATGTCAAGCTGTTGGTTCAATTCTGGGAACAACGCACGGGCAGGATGCGCGAGCAAGATCGTTCCCCCAAGCAGCAGGGCTATGGAAAGCCCTCGCACAGCAAAATTCATGTGTTGCAATGTTTTGCGTTTCTGTTCAGGCTGTTTCATCAGTTCCCCTCCAGTCAAGCCAATTTCGCAATGTTTTGCTTGGTCCACCAACGCTGTTGTTTTTGAGAACCTGGAATCGTCTCTATGTCCAACCGCCGACTCCCAAGATAGAGGAAGTATGTGGAAAATGTTATGTGAAGTTTAGTCCATCCCGTTAAAGGTTGTGTGTTTCAAAAATCATCACTATTTGACTGGGAACCGCAATCAAAAAAATTGATGAAACGTTTCCCCAGCCAGGTTTCCCCAATCCAAAATCGCCAATCTAAAATCCAAAATGGTATCAGACCCCCAATGACACTGCATTTGCCTCAGTATCGCGGACTGGAGTTGAGATCTCCGCCTGCAGATAAATTGCCCGAATATCATCAGGTAAAGCGGTTTCCAGCAGATGATAGCCTTCCTGTAATTTGACTTTTACTTCAGCAGGGGAAATTTTTTCCCGTTCGGCTTGCAGATAAGCGGCAATACGGGTTTCGCTCCAATGAAAGGTCTGAGACATCAGGACAATCAACCGCAACATGGGCGGCAGGCGATCCAGCGCCTGCTGCACGTAGCACCACAATGGCGGTGAGGCTGCCTGCAGCGAATAATGAATCGATTCAACTGGGGGCAAATCCGCCTGGTTGATGCAGACTGCCGTGACATTGATCAACCAGTGTTGCAGTGTTGGTACCTCTGTATCTGAGGTGCCATTGGCCCGCAAGTCTAATCCGCCCAGCTCGTAATAAATATGTTGCCAGGTCAGCGCAAATAAATATTCGGCCTGCACTGGCGATCGCGCTGAATGGCGAATCAAGGTATAAACAATCGGACTGTAGCGGCAAAAAATGGCAGTAAAGTATTTTCCTGCCTCGGGATAGCGTTGAAATAGGGTCAGTAATTCTCCATCGCTATGATGGAACAATGACTTGACCAGGGGGTGATTTGCTTCAGGGAAATGAGGAACTTGCACGGTTTCAGGATAGTTTGCAAAGGATTAAATCTGTCGGCAAATAACGGTGAATTCTATTGCCCTCATCAATATCCAGCTTCCCTAACATCTAGCATCCCTGACAAAAAGTGTGTTCTGTTTTGCCTATTGTATTGGCTGGTTTGAGCAATGGTTGCCTGAATAGGGCTTCCAAAAAGTATAGGGTTGAGATTGAGTCAGGCTTGATAAGATTGGAGAAATAGGAATTAACTTCAGCAATCTAAAGCCTTAGAGCCAAAAATAGCTGGAGCTTTAATACAATATAATCTGCGATTTTGGGAATTTCTGCACTGTTTGTTCATGATTTTAACGATCGATCTAGATTTTTCCTCAATTCCAGCCTCGGTGCTGGCTTCTCTGTTGCCTTTAGATAGCCTGTTTTCGACCCAAGGGATTATGGTGTTGCTGCTGGCCGCTTATGCTGCAGCAATGTGGATGTTCCTGACCAGTGCGCCCAAGGTTTATACCATGATGGTTTCCGATTTGGAGCTGGCGCGCCAGTTTTATGAGGGTTTGCTCAATATGCCCGCTGCGGAGGTGCCGCTCCATTACTATTACAACTACGAACAAACATTGGGAACTACAGGGTTCGATCCACTTTACTATGCTGCCGATCCAGGTGTTTCTGCTGCCAGCAATACTCTAAATGGGTCTGAGGGGCTCTGGTATCAGCTGAAGAAAAACACCCAATTGCACGTTATTTCAGGGGCAAGCTTGGGGAACAAAAATCGCCAGCGCCATGTTTGCTTCGATCGCGATTGTTTGGAGCAGGTGTTGATGCGAGTACAGACCCGGGGAGTGAGACATAAAATCCGACGGGAAAAACCGTTGAATTTTTTGGTGAAGGATTTAGATAATCGAGTGATTGAAATTACAGAAGAAACGATGAATTAGATTTGTTCATTGTTCATTGTTAATGGCTCATAGCAATGAACAATGAACAATGAACCCTTATTGAGACAGATTGCGAGCTTGTTCTAAAAGCTGGTTCGCTGTGTTGGCCCATTGAGAATTGCGCTGGGCGGTGTAGAGGTCTCGGGCAAATTGCAGAACTTGTTGGGCGTCTTGGTATTGTCTCTGGCGCATGAAGACGAGTCCGGCAGCGTAGTAGGCGTTGGCATAGTTGGAGTTGGCTTCTGCGGAACGTCGGAAGGCGGCCAGAGCGTCCTCAAGTTTGCCTTCATTGAGCAGAATGGAGCCGAGGTTGTAGTGAACTTCTGCGTAATTGGGGTTAATGCTGAGGGCTTGCTGAAACGCTTTCTGGGCGCGTTTGGTGTTGCCTTTTTGCAGATAAATGAGGCCAATGTGGTAGGCGGGTTCTGGAGCGTTGGGGCTGTGTTTCAAGGCGGTGCGATGGGCTTTGAGGGCCTTGTTCAGGGAGCCTTGTAATTCCAGGAGCAGGCCAATGTTGTAGTGAGCGAGACCGAGGTTGGGATCTAGTTCCAGGGCGCGTTGCAGGTAATCCTGGGCTTGAGCGGCGTTGTTGCCTTCGAGCAGGGCGGCTCCCAGGTTGGCATAGGCGAGGGCAAAGTTGGGATCGGCCTGAATGGCCTGATAAAAGGCGGTCGCGGCGGGTTGCAGCTGTCCTTGTTGCCGCAGAGCGAGTCCAAGGTTGTAGTGGGCGGCGGAGAGTCTGGGATCGAGGCGGGTGGCTTGTTGGAAAGCCACGATCGCATCTCCCACTTTCCCTTGCTGAATTAGCTGGATGCCCCGGTTCAGTTCCTCTGCAGCGGCTTTGGTAGTGGATTGGACTTGAGCAATACGGTCTGGGCTGACGGGGGTTGGGCGGGGTGCAGCGAAGGCCGCTGGTGCTAGAGGGATTGCAATTCCCAGGCAGAGCCAACTCAGGAATCTGGTCATTTGCTGTTGTGTCGATTGCGATCGCATCTCTTTTTGTCCCTCCACATCCTGTATAGCCGGGTCTCATTACAAGTTTTACCGCATCAATCGCAAGGGATGCCAAAGAAACATTAGGATAGTTTAAAAAATTGAACCTCTGGAGTCATAAAGATGTTTATGCACGTGACCCACGCGAAATATATTGACGACTATCGAGTTTGACTAGCTTTCAATAGACCTGTCCGAGAACTGGAGTGGAAGCCCCCCGGAGGGAGGCTTCCACTCCAATTTCAGAATGAGTCTAATGATGGTGCAGAAGGTGAGGTCGATTTGTCTTCTGAATTATATGGAGAGATCTTTGAACCCTTGAAAGATCGGGTTTTCTTTCAGTCCTTCAAGCTGGAAGGCCATACGCTGTCTTGGAGTAATGGAGCTGATTTTGCGCTCAGGACAGAACAAAAAGCTCAAACCCATATGTAGTCAACTCTTCCCTTCTGCCTCCTGCCCTCTGCCTCCTGCCTTTTGCCTAACGAAGATTTCTTCCGACTGCTGCCGAATCAAGCGCTGGACGCTGGTCAGGGTGCGATTCAGCTCGTAGCCTTTGCGAGTTGGATGATTGAGATAAGCTTGCTGCTCCTCTTCAATCATCTGCACATCCTGGCGGACGAGGCCATCCAGGAGCATTTGGGCTGAACCGAAGAGACTGTTTTTAATCCAGCGACGGAACCAGACAGGCAGCTTGTGCAACCGTTTGAAGGCATTGAGCGACGTAAAGTGAATCAGGTAGGCCCGGGTGCGCCCCGGATGAACCGGACAGAAAAGACAGTAAATCTTGAAATCCTCTCCCAGGGACGAGACCCAATGGGGGTAGCGATAGCTGACCGCTAACGGCTCTGGATGCAGGCGACGCAGGGCAGGAAAAAAGAGCTGAGAAATTGACCAGATTTTGTCAATGCGATAGTAGCTCTGAGCTTGATAGCAGGCATCAACGCGCTGCTCGTCTGCGTGCAATGTCTCCAGTCTGGCGGAGGCCCATGCCTGGTAGTCCTGATGCAAGTGCCCGTGGTGCATGTCCATCAGATTTTCGATCAAGAAGGAATAGTGGGCATTGCACGCGATCGCGGACACGGTGGCGATGAAATTGAGATGGTCCCATTCTGGTATGTCAAGGCGCGAGACCGATTCTGCCAGCGCTGGATCGCCGGGAAAAATCCAGATGAACCCATCTCTTTCCTGCACCGGATAGCATCGGATCTGGCAGCTGGGTAGCTTTTGAGTTTCGCTCAGGTAGGGCACAGCAGCGCATTTTCCCTCGCCATTGAAGCGCCAGCCATGGTAGGCGCATTCTAACCCGTCTTCCACTGCGACGCCGTGACTGAGCTTGACCTGACGGTGGGGACAGCGATCTTCGAGGGCGCGAATCTGGTGGGTGCGATCGCGAAACAAAACAATCGGCTGCTGCCAGACCTCAACCCCCAGCAGCTTCTCCTGCACCTCGCTGCTGCGCGCCACCACATACCAATGGTTCAGATTCACCCCCAACTGACGCAGATCGGATCTATTCACTGCCCGATCCTCAGTCTCAGCAAAATCAGACTGCTGGGCCGAAAATTCATCAACATCATCATTGACATCTCTGTTCAAAAGCGGCGCAGGATTGGTTGTCATGGCCTATTGCAGTAAATCGCGACGCGGATTAAACGTTTCAACCCGACGTAATTTTTCATAGATTTCCCGTTCCTCAGCACTAGGATTTTTAGGAATCGCCAGCTGAATTTCCACCAGTTGATCGCCCCGTCTGCCCTGACTATCAGGGTAGCCCTTGTTCGCCAGCCGCAACCGCTGCCCCGAACGCACTCCTTGCGGAATGGTCATTTTCACCAAACCATCCAGAGTCGGCACCTCAATCGACCCACCCAGTACCGCCTCGCTCGGGGTAATCGGCACCTGACAAGCAACATCTGACCCTTTCAACTGAAAGAAATCATGCACCGACACCGTAATCTTCAAATATAGATCGCCTCCACCCAGCCCCTGGCTTTTCAAGCGGATGCGCTGACCAGTAACCATCCCCGGCGGCATATTCACCTCCAGAGAACGTCCATCTTCCAGACGAATGCGTTCGACTCCACCCGTATACGCCTTTTCCAGCGGCAGGGTCAGCCTGGCCTCCACATCCCGGCGACTGGAACGAGAACTGACCGTGTAAGAAGTTTTAGTCGTACCTGGTCGAAATGAGTTGGCAGTACCAGTGCGAGCACGCGTACTCGTGCCAGCCGTCGTCGTTGTTCTGGTTTGGCGACGACCCAACAACTGATCGACAAAGCTGTTAAAATCAGGGAACTGACTGAAATCGATTTCATCAGCCCCCGATCGACCTTTATCCCAGGATTTGGCACGGGATCCTGAGCGTCCCCCTCGCTGTTTCCAGTAGCGGCTGAACTGGTCATATTGGGCACGCTTATTGATCTCCGAGAGCACTTCATATGCTTCGCCAATATCTTTGAATTTTTCCTCTGCAGCTTTGTCCCCCGGATTCAAGTCAGGGTGATATTGTCGCGCCAGCCGCCGATAGACCTTTTTGATCTCTTCACCTGTGGCATCTCTGGCAACCCCTAAAATTTTGTAATAGTCCCGAAAATTCTGCATCTGAAGTTAACAGCTCTATCAGTCTCGCTCGTGCTTGCAACCAAGGACAAGTCACAATCAATAAGTTATGGGTGTGTTGGATGAATGGTTTGAGTGTTAGTTTAGCAAGGCTCCTGAATCGACGTGAGAGTGAATGAGTTAATAGTTATTAATATACTGGCTTGATGGCGCGATCCTGACAACTGGTAACCGCGAACTGCTATTCATGGGTTTGGGGTTCATAGCGACCAAGCGTTCTCTATTAGACCTGTCCGAGAACTGGAGTGGAAGCCCCCCTGAGGGGGGCTTCCACTCCAGTTTCCGAATGAATCTATTGACTATTCTTTCGTTCTCGATGGCAAAATTGATAGCTGCCTATTCTGTTTATGGTTGATGGCTAAATGCCGTTCCAGATTTTCCAGTCCCCATTATTATGTTCTATTCTCGTTCATTCTCCTCAATGATTGTGGCTGTGGCGATTGCAGGCTGGAATATGTCAAGGGACTCAATAACAAGCACTACTCGTCTTTTCCGCTAAACGTTGGATACGCCCACCTTTCCCTTCGGCCTTCTCCCCTCTCCCTCCTGCTTTTCGCTATAAAATACCGCATAAAGAATGCTGGAACCGCTTTAACATATTTGGAATCATTCGTGCAAGACTATTAGGCTTCCCCTCATCAATACACCTCTCAAATTACACCTCTCAAATTGAACTTGCGTCATGAAGTTTAAACAATACATAGCGAAGGGATGGTCTGTAATGCGTTGGGCGATCGTAGCGCTCCCGTTTGCTGTGGTATTGTGGATAATTTACTTCCGGTATTCCTGGGAAAATCAAATCAAACTGGTGCAGGAACACTCTGGTGCTCTTTATGTTGGGATGCAAGAGTCTGAAGTTCATTCCCTGATCGGAAAACCTTTCAGAATTCATTGGGGGCCAGAATGTATCAATAAAAAGGGGTATAAGCTTGATACGAGTCTGGCGAGCTGCAAAGAAAAACGAGTCGCTTTCCCATACGATCCACCCGAAGATAAGGTACTGGCTTTGAGGATTGATTTGCGTTCAAACCAGGTAACAGAGATTGAGATCGTCAGCTATTTGAATGAATTTGATTAATGTTTCCAATTCCAGGATTGCGTGTCAGCAAACAGAACGCTTGCCCAGCAAGTCTTCCCCAAATCAAAAATCACCAATCGAAAATCCAAAATGGTATTACCGATCCAGTGCTCCATTCACCAGACCGTTGAAACCATAGACCTGGCGACTGCCGACGAAGGGAACGAGTTCAACTTCGCGCTCGTCTCCCGGTTCAAAGCGGATGGCGGTGCCGGAGGGGATATTTAAATGCATGCCCCTCGTTTGCTCGCGCTCGAAGGTGAGGGCGGGGTTGGCTTCGTAGAAGTGGAAGTGGGAGCCGACCTGAATCGGGCGATCGCCAGTGTTGGCGACGGACAGACGCAATGTCGGGCGGCCTGCGTTCAGTTCGATTTCTCCATCCTGGGCAATCAGTTCTCCTGGAATCATAGCGACCTCATCTCTCAGTTCAGGATTTACAAGGGGATTTACAAGGTTAGGATTTACAAGGGGGGTCTAGCGAATGGGATCGTGGACAGTGACGAGTTTGGTGCCGTCAGGAAAGGTGGCTTCGACTTGCACTTCGTGGAGCATCTCAGCGATGCCGTCCATGACGTCGGCGGTGGTTAACAGAGTGGTGCCGTAGTCCATCAGGTCGGCGACAGTGCGGCCTTCGCGGGCTCCTTCCAGAATGGCAGCAGAAATGTAGGCGACGGCTTCGGGGTGGTTGAGTTTCAGTCCTTTTTGCTTGCGGCGTTCGGCGACTAAGCCGGCGGTGAAGATGAGGAGTTTATCTTTTTCTTGGGGGGAGAGTTGCATGGGGGTGCTCCTTGTAAGGGGTTAGGGGTTGGGTGTCAGGTGTCAGGTGTCAGGTGTTCTAGCAGGAGGCAGAGGGCAGAAGGGGAAAGATTGATTCTTCTAGCTTTAAGTCAATTCGTAGGGTAGGCACTGTCCACAGATCTGATGTAAGCAACGTTCGGGGTAGGGGTGAATGGTGCTGACATAAGCAGATAACATCCGTTGGGAAACCGATTGGAAACCGGTCAGTAGGATGGGCAAAGGGTCATGCCCGTGCCCATCACAGGTCTCTGATGGGCACGCTTTGCTTTGCCCATCCTACACTTAAAGTAAGTGCCATTCCGGGGTAGGGGTTAGGTTGAGCCAGATTTTGAGCCATTTGACGATTTTTTGCTGATGAGTCATTGTTGATGTCTGTTTGGTTGGTCTGTTCGCTAGCGTTGCCACACTCTGGGCGGGCAGGCGGGGCGGTTGGAGAGGGAGTGGCGCAGGAGTTGCCAAACCTCTGCGAACCAGTGTCTCACTTCGGTGGTGGATGGGCCACGGTAACGGCATACTATTCCTGATATTAGTTGGGTGGTGCCAGCTTGGCCGCGATGCTCTGTTTGGTGCCAGAGGTCTCTGGCTTGCTGGATGAGGGGGGCTGGAATGGCTTGCCCGATCCAAAGGAAGCTGCCGATGATGGGTTGGTTGGCGAGGGCGTGGGGGCTGTTGAGGGTGGCTGGGCTGGCGGGGAGGTGTTGGGGATCGATCCAGAGGGGACGGTTGTGTTGCCAGATTTCGGTGCGCGATCGCAGCTCTCCCACCAAAAACTGTTCCCCCCTGGCGCTGCGTCCCAAGCGCATAATCTCCCAGCCACACCAGACAGCATTTTCGGCCAGATCGACCCGCAATTGTTGATGGTAAATCGCCCGATTAAAAACAATCGTTTCCTGGGGCAACCATTCCAGGCAGGCATCCGGCCCCACTGTAACTTGAATAGTTTGGCGAGCGGGCCGTCCTTCAGGACAAACCTGAGAGCGCCCGCGACTGCCATAGACTTTGCTGGCGGCTGCAGTGGTAATCAGCGCCCGCGCCTGCGGTTCGACACGCAGGTCAAGGTCAAGGCAATCGCCCCCCACCATCCCCCCAGCCGTATGCACAATAACGCTATGGCACACCTCATTACCCTCCGGATAAAACGGACGTTGCACCTTCAGCGGCGCTTGCATGCGTTGCTGGATCGGTCGAGTACGGTTGTGGCGGCGAGCATACACCAATACTAAGGATCCCTGCCAGTGGGACGGCGTTGCTTCCAATCGAGTTCTCCCTTGAACGCATGCAGACCCTGACAAAATACCACACTCTACTTCCTGCATCTGAAGGTTGTCCAAAATCGAATTCTAACAAAGAGCGATTTTGAAAGCCTTTCGGTGCAAAGCGTTCAAAATAATTTTCCAAATTTTTTCAGGGATTGCATTGTGGAAACGTCTTCATTGTAGATCGCAGGATATCGTAACCCAGACTTTCAAAATAATTTTCCAAATTTTTTCAGGGATTGCGTCGTGAAATCGTCTCCGTTGTAGATCCAGGATACCAGGATCTGCTAAACCCTGACCACCCCCAGGAGACATGACATGAAAGCTCTACTCAAGACAATAGTCGTTCTGTTCATCGCAGTTGCGATTTCTGTATCCATTCCGCAATCTGCGATCGCAACACAAAAGCAGAAATGCACTAAATTGCCAATGGTAGCACTAAGCAGTGATGTAAATGAAAACACCAAACTAGGAGGACACTTAACGTCCCATATTTATACTACAAGACCCCAGAGGCCCTATGAAGAGTATGGTCACCAAGGAAAAACGTTATGGAAAAACGAACAGGACTGGTATGACGACTATGCCGAGTTTGCGAATTCCAAAATATCATGCGACGTCTCTCCCCAGGAAGGATACAAAATCGAAGTAACAATTAATCACAAAAAACCAATAGAAATATACTATTGCAACCAACAAGACTCACAAGGTGTGTGTAGCGAATATACCACAAGAATGAGCGAAAAGACTAAATATATCTTAAGAGGAGTTAAGTATCAACACAGGGAGATATGGATCGTACTCACCGCTTTTCCAAAGTCAACATGAGATCGATCGGATTTTTGTGTAGATCCCACTATTTAATAGAAACGAGTCATAGCAGATGAGCCACACCCTCTTTGTCCCCATCCATCTTGACGCCCTCTGTCTTGCCGAGCCGCAACCAGCCCTGCGGGCAATGGCTGACTATCGGCTATTACCCAATATCTTCCAAAACGATACCCATGCCTCAGGCAATCTGAATCTAGGGGAACAGATTCTGGCCCCCTTATTTAACCAGGAATTCGAGTTGGCAGCGGGAATTCACCTCCATTGGGCCTTACCCGACGCCCTCACTAACGGGCAGCAGGATGCAGCTGGTACGACCTTCCATCAAGTTCCCAACCGTTGGCTGATCTTGCGACAAGGGGGAAACACACCAGAAAAACAATGGATCGTCGAAAGCGACTATCTCTATCCGATCGATCCAGGAGACGATCGTCCCCCTCCAGATGCCGTTACTATCCTGATAGAACCACCTGATCTAGCGACGGTCGATCCTGCAGATCCCACCACCTATCAATACCAGCGCTATCGCTATATGGGCCGTTGCTGGGAACTGAGCAACTGGCAATCAGACGGAGACAACGAATATGCCCCCGCTTTGACCGCCCTGGGCATCCGAACAACGATTCCCATTTTGGATGAAGTAAAAGCCACCTTTGCCGCATTTTATCCCAATTGTCACAGTGTCTTTGGTTTTACCGATCCTGACTATGCGACGACTGCACCGCCTCGTGGACTGCAATACGATGCGATCGGTTGGTACAGCGACGCCCAACAAGACTGTTTAACCCAGTTCCTGGCCAACCATAGCGACCAACCCGCCGAAGACTTGTTAGAGGCGCTGCAAACAGAGCTGGGTTGGACAATCGACTCAGAGCTGCAAGCCTTCCCCCAACGAACGCTCTATCACGCCAGGATTACGTTCAGCAATTCAAGCGGTTCCGCAACCCAACGAGTCAATCGTTTGCCCGAACCCAAAATTGCAGTGGCTCACTCTGCACCAGAAGCCCTGGCAACCTACCTCGCCCACAGTTTTAATCAGGATAGCGATACCAGAGGACAAGCAATTCGTAACGCAATCGCCGAACAATTAGAAGCCTTACAACTGTCTGAACGGTTAGAGTCCCGCACCCTCGATCTGGATGCCAGATTCCGGGAAGGACGACACGAACGCGGCTTCAGCGCCCAAAACAGCGGTTACCTTTGGTCAATTATTCCAGAGGTCTCTGGTGCGACTCTTTTTTCCCCTGGAGCCGGGAGAACCCAAGCAAGCCAACAGGAGTCTGCCACCTTGCCCCTGGAGCTGGCCCGGCAACTGAATGCGCTCAATGTTATCCAGGAAGAGTATAACCAGGCTTGGCTAGATATAGCGTCGATGCGTCGTCAGCTCTATAGCCAATGGTATTACTTCATCAAGCACCGGACTGAAGACGGCGGCAACTTTTACTTAACCATTAATCAAACCAGCCTGATTCCTTTACGGCAAAAGATTGCTCAAACCGGAGAGTTGGAATTTACAGGGGGCAGCACTGGTACGGTTCGGACGAAATCCTTAGGGTTTGGGATTCTATCTCGGTTGAACGATCGATTTCAAAGGACCCAATATTTCAGTCGCTATTATATTGATGCGCTCCAAAGAGCTGCTAGAGGAGATTTGAGTACTTGGGCAGCAATACAGACTGAATTCGCCAACTGTGGGTTGAGGCTATCGGATAGACCCACTGTTACGACGATGACCCAGGATGAGGCATGGCAAATCGTCGATCGAGGCCAAACCTATGATGTAAAAGTGGAAGGGGGCATTCTCAACCTTTACATTCCTCCTACTGAGTCTCAAATAGCCTGGCGGCTCGAACAGGCAATCCAGGATCTGTTGCGGGCGATCGCCGCTCACAACAACAACTCAGATCGCAAATATACCCTCAGTCAGTTTCCCAGTCAGACTTACTGGCTAGCGAACGACCCGGTGATTTTATTCGCTGGGGAAGCAGCTAAACCTCCAGCTCGTTTTGGCCGAGATGGACGGTTACGGGAAGATGGTTTACTGGAATGCAAGCCAGTTGACTTAGATCTGGCTGCGATCCTGGGCAATCTTCCAGACAATATCCGCACGCTGAAAGCTCTGATTGAGCAGTTAAAACCACCGGCTGGGCAAGAGGCGATTAACTTTATCACCTGGACCGAGCAACCCTGGAATCCCTTTGCCTTTCATTGGTCGGCGCTGGCCTATCCCTCTCGTGCTATGGCCAATGGACAGGTGTTGGATTACGACGAAAGGCAAATTCTCGACCATTATTCTCTAGATCCCAATGCCACCGATCTGACGTTAAAACAAGGCGCGCAAAGCAGTTTTGTCCCCACCGCCAATACCTATAGCGGGTTCAGCATTTTAACGCCATCGGCTTCTTTGGACTTGAGCGATCGGCTGGCAAAATACCTGACGGACACCATCCTGCCAGAGTATTATCAGGATCGGAGCATTCCAGCAGCACAGCAGACCCCGACGTATTTGAGCGCGAATGTTGCGGCAATTAGACAGTGGTACGATCGCGAATATCCCCGCAGCACGCCAGAACAACAGGCTCGAGATCCAATCTTTGTTGCCTTGTGGACCTACGGCGAGATGCAAACCCTCGACTGCGAGGCTCAGGCAATCAGTGGATTTAACGAGACCCTCTGCTTGAGTCAACCCACCTTAACCCTAGAAGTGGACAGTCCCCTTGAGACCGATCCAGTCGTACCAATCTTCCACGAGCAAGTGCGATGGACATTGGGCAGAAGCTTGCAATACAGAGTTCTCTATGGAGATTTCTTTAACCCGATCCGCAGCGGCGGGCTGTCAATTAATGGCTTGTGGCTGGTGGATAGTTTTGGGCAACACAAGGACGTGATTTCTTTGGATAGCGCCAGCAACCCTGAGGTGATGACGCCACCTTCAATGACGCCGCCCCGCAATTCTCTCTATCAAGTGCTATTGCCGCCTTGTTTAACGCAACCGACACGGCTTAATTTCCACTGGTTAGCCGCAGAGTCTCAACAGGAGGCAGAAGTCACCACTGAACCGACCCGCACTCCGGTTTGTGGTTGGCTTGTACCGAATACGCTGGATGGCACTTTGGGGATTCATGATGCTGCAGGCAAGGCATTGGGGGCAATCGATCGGGGCGGTCGCTGGCGTCTCCCTCCGGGAGTCAGCGGGGCGGTCGCTGGCGGTCCTCAGTTGCCCAATGTCCATCTCGAAAAGCTAGTGCGCTATCTGTTGGCTCAAGGGGTTACTTTTCAGCAACAGTTTCTCTCGACCCTGATTGATTCTCTGGACAATATCGATCCGGAAACCGTTGCCGATCATCCCAGTTTGGCGCTGTTGGTAGGGCGACCGATGGCAGTGGTGCGGGCAACCTTTAGCCTGGAGGTGCAGGGGTTACCGGCTGCGGATCCGACGGTGAGGCTTGCAGTCAATCAAAGGCCAGAAACGCGTGGGTTTACAGGGGTTAAATTTCCGATCCATTTAGGAGAAGATCGACAGCTGAATGATGGCTTAGTGGGATATTGGCGCGAAGTTCCTGATGAGCAGGCCGATGACTATGACGACGACTATGACGACTATACCTATGAGGACAATATCTTCTATGCGCCCCAAAGCAATTTGGTGCAGCATAACCTGATTCAAACGGATGCGGAAGGCATCACCTATTTTGAGCAAACGGTGGATGCACCGCCCCAACGGGTGACAATGCTGTTCGATCCAAGGGGAACGATTCATGCCGCTTGTGGAATTTTGCCCATCCAGGAGTTGCGCTTACCGCCAGCGAATTATGACGAGGCGTTAAAGGCAATCGAAGTGAATTTTCTCTCTACCCCGATTTTGTCGAATCAAGGGGAGATCGCGATGCCTTTGTCTGAGATCCCGGGCTATGTTTGGTCCTGGGTATCGCTGCGGGGGAACAGCTGGTCGGAGACCGAGACGATCGCGCCGATAAATTACAAGGCGAGTTTTGCGAAACCGCAGCACATTTATGAGGGCTGGCTGCAACTGAGTCGGGCTGAAACAACGGAGGACTCTTAACCATGATACCGATTGTACCGTTTGACTTTTCCTGGTGCTATGAACCTGACGCAGACGGCGAAGGTGGAGGATGCGATATTTTGCAACTGGGCGATCCCGCCGGGGTGACTCCACTGCGGGTGGGAATTGCTAATTCGCTAACAGCAGGGGGAAACCGTATCGTTATTCATCCGATGGCTGGGACAACCCACGCTAGCCCGACGGATTACCACTTTGTCCTTTCCTTTACGCCCGGGATTTTAGCGGCACCGGCACAGATTGGTCTGGCCAGCGACAGCTGGGATCTGCATGTCGTGTCTGATGCCAATGCCGATTGGCTCTATCTGCTCTGGAAAGGCATAGAAACTACCCTCGAGACTGAAGCGGCGATCGAAGTAGTGCTTACGGGGCTGGCGGCGGAGTCGGCGGTGACTCGACTCGACGGTCTCAATACGACGAATGTGACGATTAGCTGGCAGTTTCAGCAGGGGAGGATTGATGTCATCAGCATTGAACCTTTCCTGCCCGGACAAGATGATGAGTATGCAACTACTACGACTTTGGAGCTAGAAATGGTTAACTTAACTGGAAAATCTAATATCCCGCTCTTTGTCGGGTTTGTCAGTTCTAACCGGGTGCTCAATCTTAATGATGGCACGAGCACTCTGCAACTGCGGCTCACCAATACGAACTTTCCGGGATCTGGCTCGTCAGAGATTGTTTTCCATTACGACAGCAACCCCAGCGATGCGTCTCGTTTGGCGTTGGTGCTGGAAGTGGGAGATCCAGAGACGGTGCCCTGGGCGTTGGCAACTGCGGACCAGGCGAATAATATTGTTGTGTCACTGGGGGAACAGTGGCGACAGAATGGTGCGGTGGAAGAAATCAAAGTGGGCAATGAAGTGAGGGCTTTGCAGTGGACGTTTATCCCGAAATCGGCGGATGTGGTGTTGCGAGCGCAAGAGACGATGTTGATTGACTTGCAGAACATTGTTACAGCTCACCCGACGGGAGCGGCAAATCTCTATTTGCGCTATCACAATCTGCCGGTTTATCGAGATGGGCAGTTTCTCTGTTCAATTGAAAAAGCGCCTTTAATTTTTGATGGGAAAAGGGTGGGGATCGGTAGAAAACCTTTACACTTTCTGGATGTCATTGGAACGATCAGAGGAGATGTTTTAAGATCCGAAGCTGGAATCATAGGATCAAGCTTAGAGATCCGTCGTGGTGGAATCATCAGAGGAGACAAGTTAAATGTTACTGGATCGATCTCAGGGCGAAGTTTAAATATCAGTAAAGCGGACGAAGAACGTAATTTAGATGTCTCTGATGGAGGCATCAGAGGAGAGAGTTTAGATATTAGTGGCGCGATCTCAGGGCAAAGTTTAAATGTCACTGGCACGATCGAGGGGGGAAGTCTAGATGTTGGAACTGGAAGGATCGGAGGAGGAATTTTAGCTATCGAGGAAAACGCAAGGTTAGGTTCGGGGAGCACTACAATCAAACACATAATGATGGGAAGAATTAATCGTTATGGTCGGATATTGAGAGGAGGTGGATTTACCTCTAGACTCATATCAGGGGCACGAGTTGAGATTGATTTTCCCACAACGACAAAAATTGGAGGTTTTTTTGCTACTGCCATAGGTCATTCCAACGTAGCAATACCAGTTAGTTGTTTTTCTGATCTTCCTTATCATGTTCATGTCTATCCTAATAATACTGGTTTTGATTTTATGGCTGTTATCTTACCAAATTGACAGTGCTATTTATCTATACGGATCGTCAGTAAGTCTGGCTTTTAGCGCCACTGTTTTTTCGGTCGCATCTAAGGCAAGCAAATTACTTTTCACAGGCTTAACAGTCAAACAAGATTCAAGTTAGTTTTGAGGGTTAAAAAACAGGTGGTAGAAAAAAGGAAAAGGTGTAGATTGCATCACAAATTATTTCTCTTTTTAAATCCACACAAGCCTTTTTAAGGAGGAAAATTAAAGCAGAATTTGGAGTTCATCTTTGTATTCTTTTCCTGTTCAGAACTGAAGCAGAAATCAACAAAATTGCTGCCGCTTCAGTCATCGCTTTCACTCGCGCAAGCTTTCGCCACAGGCAAATCAAATCATGCTCAACCAAACTATTTCTCAGGAAAAAAGCTATGGCAACATTAACGGACGCCCAAATTGATGAAGGGCTCGCTCTAAATTCGCTGGACGCTTACCAGGATTGGGTAGCTCAGATCTTTGGCGCGAATATCCTCAGTGCTGACTTCACAACCCTGACCCTGCTCGGCCCTGTGACCATTAAGAGAAGTTCGTATGCCTATTACAACTACAATCCACGAAAACATCGATTTGGGTTTGAAGCGACGATCGAGCTTGAATTGGAAGACGCTAAAGTACAACCGGGTCTTTCTCTATTCATTGAAATTGGCGATAGTGCTGCTTCCAGAACCATGACGGTTGGAGGACAATTGAGTTTTCTGGTTCCGGTGGAGAACGCAGACCTGAAATTGACCTTTGACCTTTATTTCCGCAGCAGTGAGAACAAAGGCCCCTCGCCTCAGACAACCTCAAGATTAGTCGTCGCTCAGCTTAGCCCGCAAGCGAGACCGGACATTAATCTGGCAGCATTTGTCAATGTCATTGCTCCAGGGTTAGGAGAATTATTCCCCGAAGAACTATTAGATGGTTTGTATTTTAAGCATAATCTTACACTTGTTTTCTCGGTTGCTGCTGCGCCTGCTCCTGCACGGCGAGAGATTAAGACGATCGTGGGCCTTGGTTTAGGGAGCGATATCGCGTTCGACCAGATGCCCTTGATTGCTGACCAACTGCCCCGTACGCTTCAGAATAGTCGGTTTGCGCTTGAGGCGTTAGTCGTGACTCAAACGTTCGCACAACCGGAACTGATTCCCATCAATGCGGTGCTCCAGAGACTCGATTCGAGGATTAAAATTCATCCCTCCAGTTCTCGCAATAATGAGCTGCAACGGGGCTTCAATCTGGCGGTTTCTTTTAATATCGGCAGCTATGTCAGGGCCTGGACTGTCCCTATCAAACGTCGTCGTACCAGAGGGTCAACTCCTCGTGTAGCGGGTACAGCACTCCGTTCGGCAACGGCTCTGTCTGCCAATTCTGCTCCCGCGCCACGGGCGGCTGGCGGCGATCTCCATTTAGTGGCATCTCCCAGAACCACCAGCGTAGCAGACGACAGTCCCCTGACGATCGCCGATAACGGGGCCTGGCTCACCATTGACAAATCCTTTGGGCCGATCCACCTGGAAAAAATCGGGCTGGTGTACAGAAGGGGGCAAATCCAGCTGACGCCTCAGTTTACGGTTCAAGTGGCGGACTTTCTTCTGGCGCTCAATGGCCTATCAATTAGTACACCTCTCAGTGATTTTCAACCCCAATTTAATCTGGATGGTTTTGGCCTGCAGTACCTGAGCGACAATCTGGCGATTGGGGGGGCCTTTCTCCGCAAGCAACGTCGCGACTTTGACGAGTATTTGGGTGCCGTGACCTTGGGGATGAAAACTAAAGGAGCGAAAGCCCTTTCTCTCTCTGCGATCGGTGCCTATGCCTACTATCAGGGACAACCATCTTTGTTCCTTTATCTCGCCGTTGATTATCCCCTGGGAGGACCGCCTTTCTTGTTTGTTACGGGATTGGCGGGCGGGTTTGGCTATAACCGTGCCCTCCATGTACCGCCTCTGGACCGGATTGATGAGTTTCCCCTGGTGGCGCAGGCGATTGGCAGCGTTGGGGCAGGGAATCCTAACAACGATGCGGGAGGCATCATTACCCATCAGTTAGAGAACTTATCGCGGTATATTCCCCTATCGATCGGCTCTGGGTTCCTGGCGGTGGGGCTTAAGTTTACCAGCTTTAAGTTGTTGGATTGTTTTGCGCTGGTCACCCTTGCCCTCAACCAGAACCAATTTGAGCTGAATTTATTGGGCTTTGCGAGCCTGACGGTGCCTCCGTTGGCCCCAATCGATCCGATCGTATCGGTTAACCTGGCGCTACAGGCGCGTTTTTCGCCCAACGACGGCATTTTACTGGTTCGCGCTCAACTGTTTAACTCCTTCCTGTTATCGAGAGACTGCCAGATTACGGGAGGGTTTGCTGTCGCGTTCTGGTTTGCGGGCCAGTATGCTGGCGATTTTGTGGTGACATTGGGCGGCTATCATCCCCGGTTCAAGCGTCCGGCCCACTATCCGAACGTGCCCCGCTTAGGCATTTACTGGCAGTTGGATTACAATACGTCGATTACCGGGGAGATGTATTTTGCCCTATGTCCCCATGCAGTGATGGCGGGGGGACGGTTGGCCTTGCGGTATAACGATGGCTGGGTGCGGGCTAACATTGATGTGGGGGCTGATTTTTTAATTGGGTGGAAACCGTGTTATTACGATATTTCAGCGTACGTCACGATTAATGCAGGGATTAGCTATGTTTCCGGCAGTCTGGGGGTGACGCTCCGCCTCTGGGGGCCTGAGTTTGGCGGCACTGCTACAATTAGTTTTTGGATCGGTTCGGCTACGATCTACTTTGGCGAGCGACAGTCTCGCTATCCTCAACCCATTGGCTGGGACAAGTTCCGTGATTCGTTTCTACCGGCAGATGAGGAGATTTGCAGTATCACCGTCACCGATGGCCTGGTGAAGCAAATCCTGAGAGATACGGAAGAAATCTGGAGAGATACGGAAGAAATCTGGGTTATCAGTCCCAAAACCTTTGAGCTGACCGCAGATAGCTTTATTCCGGCTAAAACGGCGTTTATTGGCTCCTCGAACCGCTCTATTCGCACCCATACCAATACAACCTTTGGGATTACGCCGATGGGGCTGAGGAGCGATGATTTAGAGACGAGCTGCAGAGTCACCATTACTAAAGAGGGGACGGAACGGGTTGAAGACAAGTTCAGGTTTGAACCGATTGTGAAGAAAGTGCCGACGGGGGCTTGGGGACAACCGAATTTGACGGCTAAGGGCCACTTGAAGCGACCTGAGGTGAATGGGAGGCAATTTGTTGAGAATGTCTGCTCGGGTTTCCGGGTGGTTCCGGCTGAGCCGCCCAGAGCAGGCACGACTTGCAGGATCGACATTGAACAGTTGCTACACGAGACTGTCGCGATTCCTGATGCGTATCGGTGGCTGCCTCTGGAGAAATTTTTGGCGAGTCCGGCGTATAATACTGAGCCCAAAAAACGCGATCGCATTCGCGACACTATAACAACAAATTTCCAACGCGATCGCGTGTTGCAAGCTCTGGGTTTCAATCGCAGTCCGGTGACTGTGGGGGGTGCGATCGCAGACAGTTTTGTTGTCGCGCCGCAAGTGAAATAACGCAGTCTAATGGTTATAGGATAGCTATTCTGGCTGCTTTGAAGTTGATTACACAATCCATTAAACACCCCATTGAGCACCAATTTTGAGCAAAGGAGACATTTCTGTGGCAACCACTCGCAAAGGTACCGTTAAATTTACTCAGTTCCACCAACCCGTGTTAGAAAGTGGAGAGTACCGCATTAAAATCGAGCAAACAATCGAGAGTAATAAAACGGGCAGACGAATCTTTTCCCACAAGCGTAAATTTGCAGTGATTGGGGAACGCTTTGGCCCCCTGCCTCCAGACGAGATTTATGCCGTCTTCCCCCCATCCGAGAGTTTAGGACAACATGCCAATGTGCTGCCCCATATTACGGTGAAACGCAGCACTTTGCCCTGGGAACGTTACCCAGGCACCAGGGATGAAAATCGTTCCTGGTTAGCCTTATTGTTATTCCGAGACAGCGATTTTGATGATGAGGCGGACAAACCCAAACCAAAAAGCATTACCGTTCAACACCTTTTAGACGATCAGGATAATGTCAAGTTTCCGAATCTGGAACGGCAATTGGGGCAACAAGACGCCGAACAGATCGCCGTCATTGATGTGAAAAGGAAATTTGTCAAAGATATCTTACCAACGAGATCTGACCTTGCCTATCTTGCCCATGTCCGTCAAATGGAAGATGTAAGTCGTCGCGTTTCTGGGGATGAGTTTGCCACGGTGATTTGCAATCGTTTGCCGGAACCCAATGGCATCAGTGTCGTTCATTTGGTCTCGCTGGAAGAACGCTATACCGATCGGGGTGAATTTAATTATCAGGGCGCTGGGGATGAAGATTTAATTCGCTTTGTGAGTTTGGCGAATTGGAGTTTTGCTTGTGTGGATCCGGAACAAAGTTTTACGCAATTGTTGCAGAAGCTGAACCGTACCCCCAGTACCTTCAGATTGCCTCAAAGTAACAATCGTCAAGCAGAAAAATACCTGGTAATGGGGTATGTGCCCCTGCCCCATTCTCTACGAGAGGGCAGTCAAACGATTTCCTGGTATCGCAGTCCGTTGATCCCAGGTGCAAACGCAGAGCGCTATGAATTTCCGATCGAAACGGCGGACGCACTCTTGCGGTACGACTCCACGCTGGGACTGTTTGATGTTTCCTATGCAGCGGCCTGGCAACTCGGACGCCTGTTGACGCTGCAAAATCAAGGGCTGGCGATCGAATTGTTTAACTGGAAACGGGAGCATGGCCAAGCCCTGAAACACAGGCAACAAGTCCAACGGCAGGCCATTGACTTCCCGCTCCGTTCCAGTCGTCGCTTGAATGAGGTGCGACAACTTCGAGCAAACAGCCCAATTCCTCAATCCATTCAAGATTGGTTCGCAGGGTTGGAGTTATTAAAAGGCATCCCGTTTAATTATTTAATTGCCGATGAACGGTTATTCCCGCCAGAATCCATCCGGTTCTTTTGGGTGGATTCGTTATGGGTGGACTGTTTACAGGATGGAGCGTTGAGTGTTGGTCGGGTGACCCAGAAAGATCGGGAAGACGATCGTCAAATACGAAATCTCATTCGGAAGGGAAATCAGACCATCACTGGGTTTATTTTGCGATCGCAAATTGTCCCAGGTTGGCCCGGTGTCTCGATCGATGGCTACGATCGCATTGTGGAAGATCTAAATTCTATCGATCCTAGCGAAGCCAATCTGTTGCCCGTATTGCGGCGGGAAAACCTGTCTAAGGATGTCTTAATTTGTTTGTTTGCAGGAGAGGTCAAAACCGTTGACTTTTACCTGAGTCCAGAAAGCATGCACTTTGGCTTAGATGCACCGAGCCACGATTCTCCTGAATGGTCTAAAACCTTGCGAACGGTTAATGGGGAACCAACCAACACGTCGATTTCCCCCATTCCCTGGAATCATGCCGCAAAAGAGGTTGTAAACTTAACTCAATTCGCGACACAAATGAACCAGCATTTAAATCTCAATGACTTTACCTCCGGCCAATTTGGTCTCCAAATGATTGAGGGCGGGCAAAAAGTCAGATTTATTGCAGGATAATAAACTCGCATCCGTTCAGCAGATAGGCTAGATTTGCCAGGAGATAGAGACCAGTATAGAGAAAAGTCAGTATAGAGAAAAGTCAGTATAAAGAAAAGTCAGTATAAAGAAAAGTCAGTATAAAGAAAAGTCAGTATAAAGAAAAGTCAGTATAAAGAAAAGTCAGTATAAAGAAAAGCCAGCTTCTATGGCCAATGAAGTTCCTCGCCAGATTCGCGGCTGGAATTGGGGCGCGTTTTGACTGGGGCCTTTTGGGGCCAGCGGCAATACCTGTTCCCTTTCGCCGCTGAAAACGCTACTCTGGTTGAAACTGTTTCCGGTCGAGTTGCCATGAAGCCTGAAGATGCCCCCCTCCGTAGCGTTCATACGACTAACTTCCCGGCTATCCTGCAGCAGCTGGGCATTTCTTTGCTGGTATCAACTTACCAGGCAGGTAAGTTGATTGTGGTGCGGGCGGACAGCTCATCTCTAAATACCCACTTTCGGGCGTTTGATAAACCGATGGGCATGGCGGCAACGCGGGAGCGCATTGCCCTGGGCACCACCTATCGATTGTGGGAGTTGCGCAACATTCCGGCGGTGGCGCAGAAGTTGCCGCCTGCGGGCAAACACGATGCCTGTTATCTGCCCAGAGCGATGCAGGTCACGGGAGATATTGATATCCACGAGATGGCCTGGGCGGGGGAGGAGTTGTGGTTTGTCAATACGCGCTTTTCCTGTTTGTGTACGCCGCGAGTCGATTGCAGTTTTGTGCCGCGTTGGCGACCGCCGTTCATTAGCGCTTACGATTTAACGGATCGCTGTCATTTGAATGGGTTGGCGGTGAAGGGAGAACGACCGAAGTATGTGACAGCATTGGGGACAACGGACAGACCGGGAGGGTGGCGCGATCGCAAGGCTGATGGCGGCATCTTAATGGATGTTGAAACCAACGAGATTTTGCTACAGGGGCTGTCAATGCCCCACTCGCCGCGCTGGTACAACAATAAACTCTGGCTGCTGGAGTCAGGCCGGGGCAGTCTCTCCTGGGTGGACCTGGCTCAACGACGGGCAGTTGCGATCGCAGAACTGCCAGGGTTTACGCGGGGACTGGACTTCTACAGCAATCTCGCCTTTGTCGGGCTATCCCAGGTGCGCGAAAGCGCAGTTTTCAGCGGCATCCCCCTGACCAAGACCCTGGCAGAGCGCATCTGCGGCATTTGGGTCGTCGACATTCGCAACGGCAACATCATCGCTTTTCTCCGCTTTGAAGAAGCCGTACAAGAAATCTTCGCCATCTCCGTCCTCCCTGGCATCCGCTTCCCAGAAATCATCGACTGGGATGAAGGTCTGCTCGCTAGTTCCTACACCCTTCCCGATGAGGCTCTGGCCAATACCATTATGCCGAAGGAAGAATCTGACAATGCCCAGACCCATTTCCGTCAGGGCAACGAACAGTTTCAGCAGCAGCAATGGCAAGACGCGATCGCAGCCTTTCGTCAATGTCTGGAATTGCAACCCGACCACCTACCTGCCCGCTTCAATCTTGGCGTCGCTCTGCATTGCGCCGACCAAAACGAAGAGGCCATCATCGCCCTGCAACAGGTCATTGCCGCCGAAGCCAGCCACGCCGAAGCCCACCATTGGCTGGGCTGCGTCCTCAAACACCAACGACGCTTTGACAACGCAATCGCCTGCTACGAGCAAGCCCTGAACCTCCGTCCCAAACTTGCCGACGCCCACTACCATCTGGCCATGACGCTGTTAACCCTGGGAGAGTGGGAACGGGGCTGGGCCGAATACGAATGGCGCTGGCAGACTGCAGCCTTTACCCCCTTCACCTGTCCCCAACCCCGCTGGGACGGCAGCAACCTGCCCGACAAAACCTTGCTGATCCATACAGAACAAAGCGAGAGCGACGCCATTCAGTTCGCCCGCTTTATTCCCCTGGCAGCCCAGCGCTGCGGTCAGATTCTACTCGTCTGCGCGCCAGAGTTGGAGCCGTTTTTTGCCAGCGTTGAAGGCTGCGACCGCGTCAGAACCCCTGGCAACATTCCCCTTGCAGAGTTCGACGCCTACATTCCCCTGCTCAGCTTGCCTCACCTTCTGGGCACAACCCTTGAGACCCTTCCCGCTGTCATTCCCTATCTCAAAGCAGGAAAAACGTCATCCTTCAACATCACCAATGATAACGTCCAGGTCGGCATCGTGTGGAACGACGGCTCCACCCTGGAGCGCGATCGCCACCATTCCTGTGCGCTGACCGATCTGCTGCCGCTGTTGCAGTTGCCTGAGCTAGAATTCTACAGCCTGCAAACAGGAGAACGCAGCCAGGACATTACTCAACTGCCGTTAGAGAGTTCATTGCAGGATTTGAGTCCCCTGTTGCAGGACTATAGCGAGGCTGCAGCACTGATCGAACAGCTGGATCTGATTATTAGTGTGGATGGCGCGATCGCGCATCTGGCGGGGGCACTGGGCAAACCCGTCTGGATGCTGTTGAGCCACAATGCGCATTGGCGGTGGTTGCGCGATCGCAACGACAGCCCCTGGTACCCCACCCTACGCCTTTTCCGTCAACCCCACCCCGGCGACTGGGGCAGCGTCATCGAACAGGTAAAGCAATCCCTGCAACAACAACCCAACTAGCATCACCGAAACATACACGGACTCAACCCAACCGACCGACTAAAGCCAGATTGTTCAGCCTTCGCATCCATCTTGCAAGACATTCTTAGACAGGAGAAGGTTGGGTTAGCCACAGCATCACCCAACCTTCCGATTAACAAATGGACGTGTCAGGTCATCACCCTACCAATCGCGACTCGACTTCTTCTTCACAACAACAATAATAGGTTGGGCATTTTCACCCACTTCGCCTGATTCCTTTAACTGCTCGAGAGCCTTAGCAATCTTGCTAAAAAGCTTACCTTCGCTATACCGAAGGTCCTTAATATCATCCGACGAAGCACTACCCATTTCCAGAATAATCGTGTTTTCCTTCTGTATAGGATAGGCCACAGCAGAGGAAGTTGCAGACAGGAAGGGAGATACAATCAACAGGGAGTAGAACAGACAGCCCAAGATTAAGGTCTTTGCAATTGTTTTAAGCATCTACGTTTCTCCGTGAATAAAGTTTGAAGTTTACCTGGTCACTGGACTAGGAAGCAGAGCAAACGATCGGATTATATTGCAAAAAATACAATTTATACTATAAATATTTTAGAAGTGTCTGATGTCGCTGGAGCAGAACTAGACAGAATAAATCTTCCCCTTGTACTTTTTGTCTCCTGCCATTGTGTAGCGTAAATGGGAAACTAACAGATCGACAAATCAAGGTTAGCAGACCGCAATGACCCTGCCAAGACTCCATCAAGAGCGCCCCACCTCTGACACGGCTCTCTACAGAACAGACTTCTATGCTTGGACTCAAGAACAAGCCTCGTTACTGCGCCGCCAACAATGGCACTCGATCGATCGGCTAAACTTAATTGAGGAAATTGAATCTTTGGGCAAACAGCAACGACAAGAACTGCGCAACCGTTTAAGTCTCTCTAATTGGACATTTACTAAAATGGGAATACCAGCCCCACTACCGCAGTCGTAGCGGGTTAGCCACCATTCGTATCCAACGGTTAGACATTTGACCATCCGAGATTCAAGATAGCGGATCGAAAAACTCTTAGCCAGGGAGCAACTTTAAACAACAATATGGTATATATTATATAGTACAAATTTATTTACAAATAACAAGCATGATTCAAAAAACACTGTATGTCTTAGCTGTTCTGGATCTCGAAGCCTCTAGTGCATTTTATCGAGACGTACTTGGATTCGTTATTCGCGAAATGGGGGATCCTGGCTGGCGTTTGTTTGTGCGCGATAGCTGCCGCATCATGGCCGGACAGTGTCCCGATGCAATTCCAGCCAGTGAGTTGGGAGACCACTCGTATTTTGCCTATTTCGTTGTTGATGACGTTGATACCGATTACGAACAGGTCACAGCCAGGGGTGGAGAAATCGTCAAACCCCTGCGAGACGAGCCATGGGGAATGCGAGAATTCGGTTTAAGAACAGTTGACGGTCATCGAATTATGGTGGGTCAAGATCTGGAGGATTCTTCAAGTTAACAATGAACTCGTCTCCTCCGTGACCATGCAGCACCACATTCATTGTGGTTTCTGGATAATCGCCTGACAGATCGATTTGAAGAATCTGGGACCCATTTTCAAGCAATGGCAAATCGTTGACATGAATAAGTTCGTACCGGGTTCGCTTGCCATTTTCAAATTCTAGAATAGTCGCTGAGTAGTTTTCGGTCCCGCACCAATAATGGCAAGCCATCATCTGAATCAGACCCGGTGAGTCTATTCTAAAATTTCCAACGAAACAGCAGCATAGCGGAAGATATAGGGTCTGCAATCCGTTTCGTTGTCTGGGAATGAGGTTCCAAAAAAGGCGACGTAGCAATCAAAATCGAAAATTTCATGGCTATACCAACAGTGGATAACGATTCCATACTCTCCCGTGATGGGGAGTTTGACTTTCGTACCGGGTTCAATGTACTCGTCGTTTTTACAGCGTCGTCCTTCAGGGCGTTCTCCTCCATGGTAGGCATAAACGCCATAACCATCAACAAATTCCAGTGCATATTTCCCCTCAGCATGAAGGAAATTTTGTCGATCGAATGAAAATTTATAAGGCCGATCGCAGACAATGCAGACCTTTTCAAATTGGAAGATAAGACCGCAGCATTGCATCAATTCTTGAACCGCTTGCCATTTTTTTCGATCGTGTTGTAAACCAAGAACCGATATGCAAAAGTCGAACAGGCAACCCCAAAAAGACCACTCTGCTGGTCTTGTCAGCGCCTCTAATAAATCTGAAAGATCTGAATGCTCAAGTTCTAAATCGTTCGTCTTGGTTCGATCGAAATCCTTCACGATTTGGGTTTCAATGCAGCTCTCAATACCCCTTGGAAAGTGAGATGCTTGGGGCAGATTATTCCGATCGAGATGATGGGGAAATCCGGGGTATTCAATTTGATTCATCAAGTTGTAGAAGAGGGTATTGTCTAGCTGTCTCTCAATGAGATGACGAAGATGATCCATAACCCTTTTGCCGAATTTATAGCGAATGTTGCGTCCTAAGTAAGTCTTGAAGTTTTCGGTCGCTAGAATGTCTTTAACTGCTGCAAAGGGGTTGCAAAAGAAAACAATTTCCGGTTCAGGATAGTCACTCACCCTGTAAGCAGCTCTAATGGCTACCTCAACTTTTTCTCGATCGATGGGTTGAGTTAGTGTTGCAATTGCTTTCCACTTTTCTCGATAGTGTGAAAGCATACCTTTTTGTTCGTCGGACAACTCAGTGATGAGACGTTTTGACATCTGACCTATGCATCAAGCATCCCTATTAAGCATAATCTCAAAGCGATTGATATCAAGTCAGCAAAATTGAGATCGACGTGTAGCGAAATGACATCACTAATTTATGTCATAAAGCTGGGTTATCGAAAAAGCTGTAACGCTTACCTGGTAGACTCTGTAGCACCAAAATGCCCCCTACGAACTTGTAAATTTTAGTTGTGTCGAAGCAGTAGGTTAGGTTGAACGCTAGTGAAACCCAATACAAAGTCCTCTAGCGTTGGGTCACTCTACAAACAGACTCGCACCTACACAGACTCAACTCAACTTAACCTTCAACTTAATCTTACTGATGTTCTGTCGCACAATAATGATGCACTCTCTTAAGCAGGCTTCAAGTTAACAATGTAATAAATCTAATTTAACACTGTAATAAACAAAGATAGAGTATACTCCTGAAAGTCACTTAGATGAAGAGTGGCACTGAAACACATTAACAATAGTAACAATGGTGATGAAAATGATCCCATTTTTCCAGAGAAAGCATTGGGTTGCCCTGATCGCCCGAGTATTCTCCTTAGTTTTAGTCATTGGTTTGGCACTGCCAACCTTCGCCGCGAACGCTGCTGCTCCAGGACCTGAAGGCCATTGGCAGCTGATTGATTCCCCGATTACGATTGAGCTGTTTGATGGCCAGGATTTCGGTCGGATGTACTGTAACTCCTATTTTGGGGGATACCTAACCCCTCGAGATGCGCCTCCTTCTGATTGCGGACGGCCAGCTCCAATTCGTTTTACGCCCCAAGCCAGTACAAAAGTAGGATGTAGGGAAAACCCATTAGAGGCCCAGTATTTGCGCTCCCTTGAGGGCGCTCGAGCATACGAAGTTTGTGACGATATGCTGACCCTCGCAACCTTCCCAGCACCATTGCAGTTCCACAGAATCAGCTATTAAAACCTGAGAAGAAGGCGCTTCACACCGTGAAGTCGTAGCGTTGGATTTCATCAAATATCAGTCTTAGATAGATCCAGCGAGATTTCATCAGGGGACTGTAATGTTCATCAGGTGGGTTGAGCGGTCTAGCATTATCGTTCTCAACCCACCTCATTTAAATACATACACAACTTGGAAGGTTATTTTGAAAGCCTTGCTTCGCAAGGCTTTCAAAATAACCTGTTTTTTAGTGCTGGCCCGAAGGAATGGGGGTTAGCGCCCCCTTCGGGGGCGCTAATCTTCCAAGTCGTGCACATAAGTCGTTCAGCAAACTAAATTGTGCATTCCAATTGGCTGAACATCCCTACAATTCAGGCATTTCTCACTTTCGATATATGCAATTTATAACTTCCTCTGAATTTGTGCATTTAGCGATATAACTGTATTCTATATTACACTATATGCGACTATAGTCTGGATTTGTGAGGGTGTGTTAGGCGATAGCCATAACGCATCGCGGATGTACGTCTGATGCGTTACGCTCGCGCTAACACATCCCACTGGACTGACATAGCTAATTTAGTGCAATAGAGTTAGGTTCTCGACAAGGCTATCATCCTTACTCGATAAACCTCGGCAGCACTAAAGTGCCAACTACGAATTTGTACAATTTTAGGCGTGTCATACGACTACGATTTATGCGAATCTTAACCGTGTAGAGTATAGCGGGTCGTGTTCCCATGAATCTAGTCTCTCCATACTCCTCTGTTCGTAACATAGTACATGATATAGGTTGGAACCCAGTGCGATACACCAAGATCTCGATTCAAGGCGGGTTCCAGACCCCGCATATTATCGCGAGCAATATCTAGCATCTGGGTACGATAGGAATCGCTTAATGCAGAAGCAATTCCTTTCGCCATAAATGCTCGACTGATGTTTAGTCCATATACGTGGCTGAATGAATTGTGTTCCGGTGGCTCGATAAAAGCGTATAGACTTTTATCTTTTATACTATCCACGAAATAGCTTCCTTTTAGCCAATCTGCAAATTCATCTTGTTGCAGGACACGTCGCAATAAGTCTGCCTCAGCTAAGCCTGGAGACAAAAAGTCACGACTTTGACGATCCGTTGGCTCCTCGGGTTTCTCAATATTCTTTGAGTAGTTTTCAATGGCATAGTTTCGAATTTGACTGCTGAGTCGATCGTCTCCACTGACCTGTGCCCAATCCCAAGCCAGTGCGAGTGGCAGAGCTGTTTGAGCATGAAGTCCTCCACGGTTAGGATTTCGAGCGACCTTTGTTTGCATATAATGTGCCAGCTTTTCTTTAGCATAGATTTCCAGGGGCTGGAGTGCGCTTAGCCACTGTGATACTGTTTCTGGCGACATCGTATTCGTGAGGGTTTCATTCCACTCACGCAATTCTTGTGCTAGCAAGAAGACCCATGCGATACCATAGGGCACCTCATTAGGAGGAACATGGTTTGACTCCTTTTCTATACTTTCTGCCGTTAGGTGATGATTGAGCACTTCGACCGCTTTTTCGACGAATGCAGCTTGTGGATAGAGCCGAATCGCTCGTATGACTTGCCAGTGACTGTGGACTGACGAGTGCCAATCAACACATCCATAGAAGACTGGGTTGTCCTCTGGATTTGCAGGACAAGCCGCAGAATGTTGGCTGGTCTCTGAAAGGTTTTGGATAGTCGTGGGAATGAACCGATTGATTAATTCTCGATCGTCTCGATCGTTAGCCATGTTGATTCTATCCTTTTGGTTTCAGCATGATTTTGTTTGAATCGCGACAGATGCCTAACGGGATTTGTCATCGGCGCGAGCAAAGGGCTAAGAAATAAAGCAAGCGTGCGATCGCGAAGCATCCAATGTATTCTGTGGTTAGACACCCAAAAAGTCTATACCAGGTAAGAGCTTCAGAATTTAACCATCATTATGACTTGCTGCCTCAAGTTCTGCATCAAGACACTGAATCTGTTGGATGATTCCAAGGAGCTTCTTTCCTGACGAGGTTAAGGAGTACTCCGTACGGGGTGGTACCTCAGGGAAAGTTTGCTTTTCCAAAAGTCCGTATGCTGTTAACTTCCGTAGTCGCTCCGACAGTACTTTTTTCGAAATGCCATCGATATGCCTCTCAAGTGCACCGGGTCTAATAATCCCGTCACCGATAGAGAGAAGGACAGAGACTGACCATTTGCAGCCGACCACTTCCTCGAGTTTTCGATAGCTACTTTGCATTTATTTACAAAATTCCCCTCTAGATATTTCGCCAAATTACACCAAAAAGTGCCTACCCCACCAGAAAGTTCCCTCTTCCTTTCATCGCTTCATACGTTTAGCTTGGGGGAATGAACCCATTTCCAAACATGCCCAAATCCAGGGAAAAATGATGAACAAGAGAGCAATCTTTTACCCTGCCGGTTATCCAGAAGGAGGCAGTCGTACGTTGCCATGAAAAAACTCACAAATCCTCAAACTAGTCATCTCATGCAGAGACTTTGCACACTTCGAAATTCAGTCCGCCGATCTATCTTAGGTCGATTTGTATTAGGAGGACTTGTTTCGCTATGCGTGACATTTGCCGTCATTGCCAGCCATGCTTCTACCCCAACAGTTATTACCCCTGTTCCAGCCACTGCAAGCCTGGATATTCAAACTGCTAAGGTCGAATATCTGTCCAAGTTGGATATGTTAGTGTTTGAGCAAACGCTCAAAGACACTGCAGGGAAGACGATTCCAACTGCTGCTGGGCAAGTTGATGGCGCTCCAGTATTAGGGTACGTGTTTCCAACAACATTGACACCGGAGGTCGCTGGCTTTGGTGAGGCTGAAGGGATATTAGCACTGGCAGTGACTTCTCACCCTGATTTTGATGATACGCCTCTTTGGGATGAGAATCTGGATCGTCGCTACGACAATGATGGCGCTATTTATCATAGCCATTGGGTGGTACTCAATCCTGACAAACGAGTTACAGGGGGTCTCTCTGTCAAGGAATTTAAGCAAGGTGATGCCTCGGTGGTGATGCCACCAACGAATCCCGGAATGCCGATGTATTTGGACTCACCTGGATTCCAGGTGTTGCTTCAAGAGAATCGCTTGCGAGTGTTGGTTCCTGCTGCACGGGTTCGCAATAAAACGGAATTTAAATACGATGCTGTCACTGCATATATGCAGGTAAACACAACGGATAAAACTCGCCCCCTCTTAGGCGTTTATCAGGTGTATGAGGTCTTATCGGGCGATTTAAGTCTGCCATTTTCAGTGAGTTTAACAGACTCTGGGACCAGTACTCCTATAGTAGAAGGCAGGAGGCAGAAGGCAGAAGGCAGGAGGCAGAGGGCAGAAGGTAAGAGGGAAAAGGTTGACTCTATCCAGCTTTGAGTTTTTTGTCATGTTCTAATTCATTTTCGTCGTGTCGTATCACAGGTTTGTACTCGTTGAGGATCGGCAACATGACTAAATTTCATCTCAGAACTGAGCAGATTCTCCAGGGACACTTCACCCTTCAGTCTCTCAATCTTATCCTGATCTTTCAGGTGAACTGTCCCGGCTGTTTCATTTATGCCTTGCCGTTAGCGGCGAAGTTGTATGAGAGGCATCGCGATCGCATCAATATTCTGGGTCTCTCTACTGCGTTTGAAGATTTTGACCTGAATACAGCAGAAAACACCCAGAAGTTATTGCAATCTGGCGAGATGGTCGGGGTAACCCGACACTATTTTCAGCAAAAGCAGATTGAGCAATATCCAATTACCACTAGAATTTGCGATCGCCTTCGATCGCGAGACCTTTCGCATCAATTCTCTGCCAGGAACCCCGAGCTGGGTTGCCTTCGATCGTGAATGTAATGTGTTAGCCAGTTGGTTTGGACATCAGTCTGAAGAAGAGGTTGAAAGCATGCTTTATCAACATTTAGGGAATACCGCCCGTCATCAGAAATTGACCAGCCGCATTCGTTAGCATCCTCGCGCTTGTCTCTTGGCTCAGTGGCAGCAGAGATTTTTGGCTGAGAAGCAAGCAATCGCTCATCCATACCTGGGGCAATTTAGAACAATTATACTTAACCGGGTACAACCTACTCGGTTATGGGTTGGGGGAAGGGCGAGCGTTCTTGCAAATTTTGGGGGTGCGATCGCACCTCTCTTTTACCGATTCACTTCCTGCCACAAAACATCGGGTCGTATAGTTGAGTTGCATTCAGGCAGCTAATACCATTTTGCGTTGAATCTGCCTCAAACAGTCCCCTGCCTGTCTACGTTTCAGGACTTCAAACCCTGCATGTATAGCAATAGCCAAGCTCAGCCGCCTTTGACGCGACGGGCGCTTTGCTTCCGCAAAGCGGCTGGCGGGTCAAAGGTTGGCTGCAGCACATTGTTATGTGCCGACAACGCATTAGCGAAAATCAATGCCAATTATTACCTGATCTGTGTGACCGAAAGCATAGATTGAAAAAGTTTTACTGCTTCAAGCATCGGACTCATATGTTTCTGCGCTTTCACACTATTACCCTTTCAAATTCCTCTTCTAAAGCTGCGCGCCTATACTAGCATTGGCCTCAGTCTTGGCTCCTTTGCGAGACGTGTTCAAAGACTGCCCTCACGTCAAACACCACAGATATCGTGATGGTGAGCATCAGTAGAACTGTCCAAACTCCGTATAAGCTCAAGAGGCTGGAGTCGGGGTCTTCAGCCGCCTCAAGGGGAAGGTAGATCAAGAGCGGCGTCCAAAACAGAATGTGAGGGACACCCAACATCGCGATATCTTTGGTGTAAATATAGATTGGAACAGCCACGGGGAAACACACCAGGTACGCAGCCAGCACCCAGCGGACTGGCTCGTGACTGAAAACGAATAACAATCCAGCGAGGAAAACTACGTTCAACCACAACATCCAGTTCTGGGTTGGGCGGGGAAGTAATGCGATCTGCTGTCTTGCGCCCTCAAGCATTGTTCTTTGCTTAGCCATTGACATGCGATCCAGCCGTCTTAGAGTTCTTGAGCTGTTCAAGAAACATCTGAATGCGTTTTGCGTTTGCGCCCGCATCGACTAGGCCGTCGCGCGATTTCGATCTCATGTCGATCCGAGCCTTGCCTTCTTGATCCGAAACGTGAATGACAAAATCGTCGACAAACCGAAAAAATGAAGTCGTGGCCTCACCTTCCAAAATACGTGCTTCCACGTCACGATGAGTAATCACCCAGCCAGGTTGAATGTTCGCGAGGGTTTCGACGTGCTGAAACACCTGTTCTAATAGCTCAGCCAAAATGAGGGGCCGAACGTTCAGATATGTTTCACGTACGATCGGCCCGTTCTTCTCCGGGAATGACATGTCGCGCCCCGTATTGGGAGCAACGTGAAGCGCTGCCACAAAGTCTGGGGGATTCTCGACGTTCGTCGCCACATCATTGATTCGCGGGTAGCGCAGATCGTTAATTACCATGGGTATTGCAACCACTGAGGGCAACGCAGAAAAAACAGCGGCCCACAACAAACCCGGCTGTTCCGTGAAAATTACAGTAAACGCCAATCCGAGACCGAATAGAACACCCAGCGCGGACAGTGACCAACCGACCATTGCGGGGAGCATACCAGCATAGCTCAACCCAATTCCGGCGAAGATTATTAAGTACGGAACGAAAGCGAGATATTGCATGCTACGTCTTCTCCTCTAGTCATGGCCTACCACACGATCCGGCAGCTTCAGCATTGGTATTTTGTTTCAAAACTATGGTTCTCGATTTCGGCGATAAATTTGCCATTGGACCTGCGTTCGCAAGCAAAATCAGCCCAGGCACTTACCTTAAACAAGACACATAACTATGAATTAGATCTCATTTTGCAGGCTAAGGAATAAGAATTTAATAATTTGTCAATCTGTAGGGGTGCCCTTTGTGTGTACCCTGTCATATCGGGGCAACCACAAGGGATTGCCCCTACAGGATTCCACATCTTATTTAATTCTTGTTCCTAAGTAGCAATTTGCTAGCAGATGCTGATTCAATACAATACCTACTACTGAATTATATTGTACTGAATTATATTGTACTGAATTATATTGTAAGGATATCATCCAGATCTTCTAAAGTGGCAAGGTTCTGTGAAATGCGGATATAGAATCTGGGCCAGAAATGGCGTTAGCCTTTGTTTGTGGGGGGTTGAAGTGACTTCAATGCTTTGATGTGATCGCAATTTAGCCTGCATCTGAACTGATATCCTAATGCGATCGCAATTTAGCTGTGATATATAGCGGACACGAGATCTTACCAAAACCTACGTCTGACGACGCGATCGCGCAAGCCAGCGCTGGTGTCGGCAATTCTGCCCCAGACGCTGGCCTATCGCTCCCCAGTGATGGCACTGGATTTCCCAAAACCGGATGGTTCTTCAACGTTCGCGGACGACTGATTCTTCAGACTTACAGCGACTCAAGGAATGTAATTAAATTATCGCGATCGCGCTGGGGAAGTTTGACGACGAACTCTTTGGAAGCTTCGGCTTCCCCCCCGTGCCAGAGGATAGCTTCCATCAGATCCCGGGCGCGGCCATCGTGGAGGAAAAAGGTGTGATCGTTCACAGCCTTAACGAGGCCAATGCCCCAAAGCGGTGGGGTTCGCCATTCTTGCCCCGTGGCTGCAAAATCCGGACGATTGTCCGCTAAAGCTGGCCCCATATCGTGTAACAGTAAATCGCTGTAAGGATGGATCGTCTGGTTGTTGAGTTCTGGGTGATCGGAATTCTGTCCCGTCACATACTGAGCGACATGACAGGAAACACATTGTCCTTGATAGAATAGCCGCTCGCCGGCCTGGGCTTGCGAATTCTCCAGATCTCGTCTTGCCGGAACAGCAAGCAAACCAACGTAAGTCGTAATTTTCTCCAGAAACTCGTCGCTGACTTCGGGTTTGTCGCCAAAGGTTGATTCTTGCTGGCACTGGGACTGTCGATCGCTGCAGCTCGGGTTGGGATTGAGCGAGGTGGTAAGACCAATATCCCCATTAAACGCCCCAGCAATTTGCTGTTTGAGGGTGGGTTGGTTGGCCTTCCAGCCCAGACGGCCTAATCCTTTGGACTGCTTCTCGATGTCCCAAACGGTATTGGCACGACCCGAGATTCCGTCTCCATCCTGGTCGTCTGGGTCGGCATGGCTGAGGATGTCTGCTTCTGGAATGTTCTCCAACAAGGCCAGACCAAATACCGCTGGGGCAACGCGGGGTGAAAATAAGGTTTCTTCTCCCAAGGGACCGTAGGCCAGATCGGTAAATTCATAGGTTGGGCGACGCAGCTGGAAGGCGGTGCCATCGGCAAAACGATGGGTTTCCTCCTGCCAGCTAATTTGGGTTTTCCCTTCAGCCGGAACGCCTAAAATCCCTTGTTCTTGCAACTGCCCGCCATAAACAGGATGGGGCAAAGGCCCGCCGCGCTCGCCTTGCCCTGGAATGCTCAGACGAATCAACTTCGAGAGCATCCGGTTTTCGCCAGGGAGTGGCGGTCTGCCTCGACCGTCTCGCACATGGCAACCAGCACAAGAATTGCGATTGAAGAGCGGTCCCAGACCGTCCAGGGTCGAGACAGAACCGGGTGCCTCCACCCATTGAGTATTGAACAAGCGATCGCCAAAGCCAAACACGCGCCGTCGTTTGCGGTCGAGATCGGGCAGCGGTTGGGCAAAGGCCGTGCGGGTGACTTTGAAGGTTGTTGCCCGATCGCCCCCCGAAAACGCCGTGCGATTTTCCAGCATGGCCGCGTCTATGGCCGCGTCTTCAGTCAGACCGATAGTGGAAAACAGCACGATCGCGATCGCAGTCGCCACTGCAAGAAAAACTGAAAAAATAAGGTTCAGAACGGAACGTTTCAGCCTCATTCTGCCAGAATCTCCACGTCGATCCCCAGAACGCCGCCCAATTTTTGGAAGAGTTCTGCCTGGTCTTCAAAAGCCGTAATTGCCATCTCGACGTCTTCACGTTCAGAACTACCCGTGGGAGAGGCCAGAACCCGATCGAACGGTCGATGAATATTATCAATGGCGACTTCGGTATTGCTCAAGGCCAGAATGATTTGCTGATTTAACACCGGATCTACCTGCGCGACCAGTTCGTCAAAGCCTCGGCCGTAATATGGGCCATAGTCTCCGAGGTAGACGTTTTTAATCCCTTTCGCATTGAACACAAAGTCTTGATAGGTGGTATCGCTAAAGCAAGAATGCTCATCTTCCTGACTGCCACTGTCTAACGCCACGGCCATCCGTTCGGACGCCATTTCAAAGGCACTGAGGGTAGCAAGTGCCGTGAAAATATCCCCGAGCGCCGCCTTTGGATCGCGTTTGACGAACCTGGCCCTGTAGTTGTTCGCATTAGGCTTCCACTCGCGTTCTAGAAAGGCCAAATCGTTGACGAGCTGCTCGGTGACCAGAGTCAGGTACTGCCGACGACGATTGTTGTTCCCTTGATTGGCAATAAAGTCTTGAAAACTGCGCTGCCCCGGTCCTCGATCGTTAAAATCTTGTCCCCAGAGCAGAAACTCAATTGCGTGCCAACCTGTTGTGACATCGGCTTCATCTGTGACTTGATCGTTTTCAAGAATTTCCTCAATCGACACGGCAAACTCTGGATTGTTGATCAGTCCTGCATTGGCTTTGCCCCGCACATAGTCGATGAAAGCCTCATTCATCGGCCAGGCATTGATGCGACCCTCCGGGCCTTCTTCTCCCGTGTCGGGATCGACAAAATCAATCGGGCCCTCGTAAAAGCGAAATGCTTCGGTTTGCAGGTAGCTTTGTCGGGCCATAATCCATGCTTCCTGAGCAGCTCGATGGGTACTGGCATTCGGTCGCGCCAGAAACTGAGCAATGGCTTGCTGCATAACGATCGCTTGCTTGTGGGAATCGCGGTAATTCTGGTAGACCAAATCCGCATAGCTGTTGATGTAAGGGGATAAGTCTACGCTCTTTAGAGCGGCAATTTCGAGCGGGGGAATTTGCTCTCCTTGAGAAATGGGTTTGGGTTTAGCCTCGACTAGACTCGTTCCCATTGCGAATAGTGCGATCGCTGGTGCGATCGCCAAGCAAAAACGTTGTAACACGATTCAAGCTCCAAAACAAAACTTCAAAATATCAAGACAGGACTCTATTCAAAAATATTCTCATTAAGAGGTGAATATAGAATAGGGCTTAATGAAATTATTATCAATTAGTTTTGCGATCGAGATAGCCGCACTGCAACACCTTGATGCCACCGTCCTTCAACCTCTTTGCAGTAATAGACTGAAGCTATTGCACCCACTCTTACACCCACTGAAAAAAATCCCGACTGCAGACCGGGATTTTGTGAATATTTGTGTACCCACGAGATCGAACTCTCTCTCTCCCAATTAGGAGAATTTTGCGCAATCCTGGTAAGTCGTGTTGCTGACCTCGCGAAGAACTTGGCAACGCGATCGCGGTTTATCAGCAGCGCGATCGCACCACCCGTCCAGAACCCCATACACCCACCCCAGCCCCCGTTTGAAGCTTGTTGTCACCCCGTCAGGTCTCAAAGATATCCTCTTTTTTACCTGATTATTGGCTCAATCCCCCATCAAATCTACCTTCCAACCGCCTTGTCATCCCCTAAGCCGCTCTCCAGTTCCGATTGCTGTATGAAGCTCCAGGAACCAGACTCCTTCAAGAAATCCGGTTCCTGGGTCCCAACGAAACGTTACGGGACTATCAGTTTTCCAGTTGAGAACGGTGGCTGCGGCAAGGGGGGCGTAACTCCCCATCCGAATCAGGCCCTTCAGACCGGGACACCGTCACTGGCACTGCAACAGTAACCGGCACTGCAGTAGTCCGCCCCACTTCCTCGCCGCTATCCATCTTGTTGCTGTCCATGCCCTCTCCAATCCAGTGCAGAGCATTGTCCTCCAGCGGTTCTTCCGGCCCCGCCGCCACACCGCCGCGCCCAATATCGTACAGCTCCGCCGAACCGCGCCCGCCCTTGTCATGGCAGCCCCGATCCAGCTCCGCAGGCTTCGGCGTCTGGGGAAAATTCCCCAAGCCGCGACTGATATCCACGGGTACCCGCAGATCCAGAGTAAAGGTGCCATCAACGCCAAACTCCGAGCTGGCGGTGATATCGCTCAACCGCGTCAGCTGCGGACGAAAGCCGAGACCAAAGATACCGTTGGTGCGGATGCGGATATTGCCGCCATTGCCCGTAAAGGCATTGGCAGTGATGTCGCTGTTCTCTCCTGGGACCGCGACGACAAATCCGGCATCAATGTTGATATTGCCGCCATTGCCCCCCGCCAGCGCCGTGCCCGCTGTCGTTGAAATCAGGCTACCATGACGCAGCAACAGCACATCTTGCGCCTGAATGCCAATATTGCCTCCCTCACCCGACACCGTCTCCGCCACAATCGAACCCCGATCTAACAAAATCGACCGCGCCGCGATGTCAATATTCCCGGCATCGCTATTCTTGAACTGGCTATCGACCGCAATCCTGCCACCCTCACGCACCGTCAGCTGTTTCGTGTTTATCTTGATATCGCCTCCCCGCCCGGTTGCAGCTGCAGGATCTGATGGTTCAGCTGAAATGATAGACAGCACATCTGTTTGCAATTCAGATGGGAAAGCAGCCAAAGCTTGCGAGATGTTCGCGGGTAAACTAGCCAGAAATTCAGGTGTCGCACCCACCAGCAGATCGTCCGGAACCTGATTCAGCACAAAAGCTGCCCTCTCGCTGGACACCCCTGGAAACCCTGACAGGGAAAAAACACCGCTGGCGCGGCCATCGGCAGTCGTCCCGGCAATGTCGAGCGACTCCGACACATTCAGCGCGATCGCGCCCCCCGGCCCCTCTCGCAGCGTCGAGGCCGAGATCGTCGCCCCATCCCGAATGGTCAAACGCGGCGTATTCACCGTCAGATTGCCCGCGCTGCTGCGACCAAAACCATCGCTAGACAAACTGCTAGGCAAAAATCCATCTGGGGTAGTACCGCCCAGCTCCACTGACTCCGTCGCATTCACCAACAGCTCGCCACCGCGCCCTTTCGTTTGGGCAAACGTCGCCGTGACCAACCACGCACCATCGTTCACGATCAAGCGCTTCGTATTCACCGTCAGACTGCCCGCATCTCCCGATCCTCGCGTCCCCGCATGCAAACCGGCTCGATCTTCTCTCGATGTATCCCCCCCCAGTTCCACCAGCTCCGTCGCATTCACCCGCACATTGCCCCCCGGCCCTGCCACATAGGTCGTCGCCCCAATCCTCGATCGATCCCGGACGCGCAGAGATTGAGTATTGACAGTCACGTCACCCGCTGCCCCCGTTGCCCAACTGTTGGAACTCAGAGAACTATCGTCCGTCAGCGTCACCGACTCCGCCACATTCACTGTCACCTGACCGCCCCGTCCGCTACCCAGCGTATTCGCCGAAAGCATTGCATCATGAAGCCTCAAACGATTGGCGTCAAGCACAATATCGCCTGCATCTCCCAACCCCACTGTCCGGGTGTGGACACCAGCACCCTCAAATGCAATCGATGGTGCGGCTAAACGCACTGTACCCCCCTTTTGATGACCAAAGTTCAAACTGTTAATGGCGACACCTACACTGTCAATCTCCCCATTACTCTGCAGATCGATCTGGCCTGCCGTCTGAGCAAAGGCACGGATGCCAAATTTATTGAAACTAATGTTGTCTTCAGCACGGATGCGAATATTGCCTCCATTGCCTAAGGGTACAAATGGTATCCTTGCGCCAAGGTCATTGCCGATAAAGGTAAAGTCAGGGTCGATAAAAGCACCGCTACTGGTATCTATTCGCCCCTTAGTAGCGGCAATCGATCCCCAGCTCTGTAAGGAGATATCTCCACCATCGCCGCCTGTAATCTTGCCTGACACCGCTAGCGCAGAAACAGAGGTATTCATACTCCGACTGGCGATGTTGCCACCGGCAACAAGCTGAATTGTGCCACCTGTTCCAGCTGTTGCAGATCCTCCCGGCTGAATAGAGGTAGCCAAGGAAAAAGCATTTATCCTGCGAGTTGAGATATTGCCATCAGCCTGCAGCAAAATTGTTCCCCCAGACCCAGCTCTTGCATGCCTATCTGCCACTGCTTTGGAATAAGCATCGATCCGACCCGTTGTAATATCACCTTGTGTCTTTATAGTTACCGTTCCGCCTAACCCAGAGGTAATATCATTGCCTAACGAAGATGAAAAAGCAAAAGATGCTATATTTCCAGTCAAAACGTTTCCTTTAGCTTGAAGCACAATCTCTCCTCCATTCCCTAAAACAGAAACAGAGTTCAGTTCTCCTCTAGTTGTATCAATCGAACCGTTACGACTGATCAGTTCAATCCTGCCTCCATTCCGGACAGAACTGTTAGCAAAGATATTTTCAGTGGTAATATTGTGATTGGCCTCCAGGATAACATCACCAGCACTCCCGACGATATTTGAGGAGTTGAGCTTCCCTGTGGCGACAACATTCCCTCCAGCCTGAAAGTCGATGATTCCTCCAATAGTTTCCACCGTTGCATTGGCAATAATGTTGTTGCCCGCTTCGAATCTCAGATCGCCCCCAACAGTTCCAATCATTGCATTAGTAACAATGTCGTTGTCAGCTTCGAATCTCAGATCGCCCTCGTCGGTTTCAATCATGGTATTGGCAATAATGTCTTTGCCAGCTCTAGCAGTGAGGCCAACACCAGAAGTTGTGATATTAACTGGTGCATTGAAAATGATATTGTTGGTCGCTTCTAGAATGACATTAGTAGTTGCATTGTTGATAACAGATGCTTCTAAGCGGGCAGTTGGAGGTAGATCGCCAAAGAGAAGTATTGTATTAGTCGTGTTGCCCAAACCGGGGCTGACGATTTCGATGACAGTGGGATCGAGCAGCAGGGTACCAAAATCGCCGTTGGCAGCGGACGTATCCACCGTTCCCTGAAAATCCAGAGATTCTTTGCCGGAGACTTCCACAAAGCCGCCATCGCCGGATTGAGAGCCGCCGCGAGCGCTGATGTCGCCATAGAAGCCTGTCACTTCCTCTGCCCAGACAATCGTACGACCGCCGTCCCCTTGCTCCAGGGCATCAGCGCGAATGGTGGAGTCCGGACTGACAAAGGTACGGGAAGCATTAGGCAGGCTACCTTTGCCTTGATAATCGCCGCCGATGAGGACAGTGCCGCCTCCCGTATAGCCGGAGGCGTCGACCGTAGCGTTGACCAGGGCGACGCGATCGCCAGATACTTGAACAGTTCCAGGGGGTGTGGGGTGTGGGATGTGGGATGTGGAAACATCAAGGGTACTGGAAACAAGTGTAGTTCCCGCTGTCGGAGAGATTTCAATGCCGGGGTCTGCGCCGATAACCTGTATGTTGCCACTTTCAGTGACGCTCAATCCTGTCTCTTCTGCCGCAGCAGCGATCAGATCGGTCAGGGTGGGGGGAGCTGTGGGAGCGGCAATGGTCTCGGTAGCGAAGGCAGTCAGGCCCAGGAATTGACCGCTGTCACTGAGGTTGACCTGTTGCTGTTGACCCACTGCTGTTTCGGAGATGGCCAGGAGGGTGATTTCGCCACCGGGAGCGATCAGGGATCCCGTGTTGGCCACGGTAGCGGCAATCAGGGCAATATTCTGGCCGGGATCGGCGGTCAGCGACCCGGCGTTGAGGATGGCCCCGTTGCTGCCTTCGAGCACCAGGGTGACCGGAGGCGGCTTCACATCCACAGTCAGCAGCGGCGCTGATTGGGGATTGCGGGCGCTGAATTCGCTGCCGTCGGGGAAGACGAAGCGGTCGGCGGTGGTGGCGATGAAGGAGCCGCGAATATCCAACTGCGAGTTGGGGCCGAAGAGGATGCCGTTGGGGTTGAGGAAGAAGAGGTTGGCGCTGCCGGAGACGCCGAGGGTGCCGAAGAGGTGGGAAGGGTTGTTGCCGGTGACGCGGCTGAAGATGGTCTGGACGGCGGCGGGGTTGGCAAAGTAGGCGGCGCGTCCGGCGTCGATGTTGAAGTCCTGGAAGCTGTGGAAGAGGCTGGTGCCGCGCTGGGCACCGCCATCGATGCGGTCGGTGAGGGCGTCGAGGGCAGTGACGCGGGAATTTTCGGAGCCAAGGGTGTTGTCGGGGATAATCTGGGCACAAGCAGTGCCGCGCCCAAGCAGAAAGATACTGCCCAGCATCAGAGAAATAGACAGTCGCGTCGGGTGTGTCAGACGACGCTGTAATGCACCCGCCAGAAAAGTGCATATCACACTACCGAGAGGGAAACGCTGGGTTGACATGGGGTGTGGGGTATGGGGTGTGGGGTGTGGGGGCTTTTTCATAATTCTCATGGAGGGAATCTGTCGCTATAACGTAGGGTGCGTCAGGCAAAGCTGTAATGCACCATCTGCCAGGAGATATGATGGAATGACGTAGCTAAGTTGGTGCAATCGAGTTAGGCTGTCGAAAAGGCTACAGTCCTTACTCGATAGACCTTGGAAGCACTAAAGTGCCAACTACGAATTTATACAATTTTAGATGTATCAGAGCAGTGCGGTGCGCTACGATAGCGTAACGCACCCTACAGAAGACTCTAGAGAAGCTAGGTGGAACGTTGGCTGTTGCCGCGCTTGTTTTTGTGCAGGGCGATCCCGAATGCCCCTAATGCCAGTAGCCCGAATCCAGAGGCAGGTTCGGGGACAGGCTGCAAGGGATCGAAACTCAATTCTTCACTCAATTCTTCACTCAATTCTTCTTCTATTACAACATCCAGCCGCACTCTCAGCTCTGGGGTAAGGTCAAGGGCAATGTGTGGCTGGGGCGTAGAAGAATAGACCAGCCAGTCCTGAATATTCTTCGGTTGATTGGTGAATTCAACAAACATCGTCCATTCGCCATCCAGGGACCCAATACCGACACCATCGGTACAGCACTTTTTCCATTGATGTTGGGTGGTAAAAAGGGTTCCTGTAGTATCCTGACTATACCGCTCGCCGGGATCGTCCTGCAGGAGAATGGAAGCGGTATCACCCAGGAGCTGAAATTCCATGCTCGCCCGACCGCCGTTTTTATCCCTGGGCACATCGTGAATTGAGAACAAACCCAAACCATCTGAACCATCGACTAAAAATAGATGAGAGGTGTTGGCGTTGAGGGCTAAGGGACCGTTGAACGAGGCGCGGGCCGCGCCCCCATAGTTATAGAATGCTGCCAGAGGCCCCGCTGTACTGAAGGCATCGATAAATCCCAAAACGTTGGTCTCAAAGTCGTTCGCATTGGGGGCAGATTCTTGCGACACTCTGAAACGTTGGATCGCGGCTTTGGCTGGATCGGCTTCAGTCGATTGAGTGGTAGCTGCCGCCACTAGAGTGTCGAAGAAGTGGGGAGAGGTGATGGTGTCTTGGGGAAATCCCCGCAGGAAGTCGATGACTTTCTGGCCTCTACCGTCGCGGTCGATGGCAGTTGCGGTTTCCCGCAGCAAGGTGTCGTTCAAGTTCGGAATCAATTCCTTCAACAATTTTCGATCTTTGGCTTTGAGATCGGCCAGGGTGAATTCGTCGATTTCTTCGGGGTCCAGTTCGATGGTGTCATCAAGTTTGTCCCTCAGAAAGGTTTCATGTTCCTGTATCAGTGCCAGGACGCCGGGGGGCCGGAGTGCCTGGGGCCAGGTGCCAGTTTCGACAAAAGTTTCTAATTCATCGATCGGGATGAGGAATTGTGCTGCTTCAACTTCTAATAGGACTTGAGTGGCGGCGAGGGTGGAAGGGGCGAGAGTGCTGATGAGACTGCAACTGAGGGCTGCAATTATACTTCCTCTTCCTAACCAAGCGGGCAATTTTTGATAAAGCTGAACCATGAGTGCGAACCTCCCTGATAAAAGGTCAATGGCACGAGCAGCTCGGCTGCGTTGGAGTAGATATTTTCTACCTTCGGTGGCGGTGCCAGATAAACTGCTCTAATTGGTTCTCAGGTTTGGAGGTTGGATTTTACGCAGGGTCAGTTTTTTTGTTGCATAACTTTATCTGATGCTCAGGGTAGCGGACTGACAGGGCTAATTTGATGCTATAGAGTTGGGATATCGAAAAGGCTGTAATACTATTTTGGATTTTAGATTGCCGATTTTGGATTGAAGAAAGGCTGGCTGGGCAAGTGTCCCATTGGGGCAGTCATTCTGCCAATGTCATCAGTTGCTTCTCCACGTCAAATTTGTATACCCTTTATCCGATAGACTCTGCAGCACTAAAGTGCCAACTACGAACTTGCACAATCACCAAGAAACTTTGTGTTGGGTTGCAGCGACAGCGGAAGCCCGATCTACACACCGATCTCGGTTTTGATGATTCCAGCGCTGTACCAAACGATTGACTGTTCATTGAGGTGTGGAGCCAGAGGGTAAATTCTGAAACGGAGGGGAGGATGAGATTATAATTTGTCTCTGGGGTCAGGTTGCAGTGCAAGAGGTTCCCCAGTTAAAGTCAGTGTGTAGCCAGAAGGGATGGGCGTGGACGTTAAATCGGTGCGGCTGGAATCAATTGTTGAGCAGATCGGAGAGGCGGTGGTTGCGACTACGGAGACGATCGACCGCTTCTCTGAGCGGGTAGATGCTGTGGTGATGCAGTCGCAGCAGCAGGGACAGCAGGTGCAACAGCAGAGCTACCAGATTCTAGCCTTAAGCGATGCAGTACAGACGCTGGCAGACAATCAGGATGTGGTGGTTGAACGGCTGGCACAGTTGACTGAAGCGTTGCATTTGCTGATAAAGGTGATTGAGAAGCAAAATGATGGTGGTTAGATTTTGGCGGTTATAGCATCAGGCAGGAGGCAGAGGGGAGACGGCGGCCTCGTCCATGCCAATCAAGGGTTCTTCTGACGCATAGCTGTCACTATGGAGATCTAAGACGACTTCTGCCGCGAAGACAAATCTTTCTCAGTCTCGTCCCGGAAGGGAAAATCGCTTGACTTTCCAAGGACGTAATTCGTTTTTTTTAGCGTCCGACGCACGGTTTCACGAGAAATTTCGGTGACGATAGAGCGCTGTTTCAGTTCGGAGGTTAATAGCCGAATGCTCCAATGGCTGTGTCCTTCTGGTGGTTCGGAACAGTACAGGGCAATAATTTGGGCTTCGGTGGCTTCATCAACTTTAGGGGCTACAGGGGGTGTGATTCTCGGCAGACGATCGAGCGCTGATTGTTCGCCTTGCTCAAGAAATTTTTTGCGTACCCGCCCTGGGGTGTTGCGGTGAATGTTGAGGGCGATGGCAATTTCTTCATCTGTCCATTTCATGGGTGCAAATTCCCCTTCATCCGACATCAGCAGGATTTGGGCGTGCAAAATTTTTTTGGCTGGGGCATAGCCATTGCGACTGACTGCCTCAAATCTTTGTCTCTGTTCAGCACTCAGATGAATTTTGTCTCGCCGACCCCGTCCCATGTTTTAGTCCTCCAGAACTACATTTCTATCGCACTATTTTAGCAGTGTCAGGCCATTACCGATCTATCTGGTCTGACATCGCGAATTGGATACAATGGGGCGGGGGTGTAGAAAGGGCTGTAGCGCTTGCTTGATAGACTCTGCAGCACTAAAGTGCCGACTACGAATGGATGCTTCATGTTAGCGTTTCAGGTGAGCTAACATTTCTTCACACAACTTGGAAGGTTAGCGCCCCCTTCGGGGGCGCTAATCCCCATTTCTTCGTGCCAGAACGGACAAAAAGGTTATTTTGAAAGCCTTGCTCAGCAAGGCTTTCAAAATAACCTTCCAAGTCGTGTCTTCAACTGTGTCGAAGTCTTGATATTGTCTATCTTTAGAGATCGGCTTTTGCGTCCTGGTAGCGATTTTGCCATTCCTTTTTTCAGAACCAGGACTGGTCAGTCTGGGTCCTTCGCTAGAGCAGGAAATTCATAGAATTCAAGCACTTCTGCTGCATCGTCATCCGATCCTTCGTTTAGTATTTTTTTGGCTGTCTCTTTAATGTTGATGTTGGCTGCTAGGGTTGGATATTTGCGATCGCATTGAGCATAATAGGCTCATAGTAGCTCAATTGACGCTCTGGAAGATTAGTATAGAGAGAATCGAAGCACCGAATGAAGAAGAGCGAAAGGTTGCTATGGCGCGATCGCAGACCGATCTGGATTGGAAACCCTTCACGCAGCTGCATGGGCCGCTTTGCGAGGAGCGGCTGATCCCAAGACTGTTCGGTTTAGAAACGAGACTTGATTTCTCGCGTAGGGGCACAGCATTGCCGTGCCCCTACAAGCCTATTTTTCGTGAAGTTATTCAATCTGCTATCCTTAACCGAACGGTATTGCGGCGGATCCCATTCGACAGCGAGTTTGAAGCAGATGGCTGAACAGTACCGGGCAGTGGAAAAGCTGGTCTGGGCGCTGGAGGCTGCCCAGGGACGGTTCCGGCTGATTCTGGCACGCTGTAATTATGGCCGGTTGCGCGATCGCGCTCTGACGCAACTCCAGGCGGCCTCGCCGCTCCGGATCCAGGTACTGGCGCTGGCTCCCTCAACCCGGCACCTGTTCAGTACGATTCAAGCCCAACTCGAACAGCCACTGCCCCAGGCGTTGATGGTGCTGGGGTTGGAGTCTCTGGACCATCCAGACGAGGTGGCGGTCGGGGCCAATAATGTGCGGGAGGAGTTTCGCAATCGTTTCCCATTCCCGCTGGTGTTGTGGGTGAACGACCGTGTTATGACCCGGTTGGTGAGGGTCGCACCCGACTTCGAGAGCTGGGGGACTTTGATCCCGTTTGCGATCGCAGCCGACGATCTGAGCCAATTCGTTCAGCAGACTGCCGATCGAGCCTTTACCGCCGCCTTAGGAACCGGGGCAGTACGGCTGGTAGAGAATCCAGATCTGAATCTCAAGACTGTTTCTTCCTTGCAAGCTGAACTAGAAGCAGCCCAACGAGATTTGCAAGCCAGCGATATCGTTCTGACGCCCTGGTTAGAGGCAAATCTGGAATTTTTGCTAGGACAGGAAAGCGATCCCCTCAGCGATGACGCACGTCAGCATTACGAACGTAGTTTGGTTCTTTTTGGGGAGGGGAACAGGGAACGGGGAACAGGGAATGGGGAATGGGAAAGAGGGAATGGGAAAGAGGGAACGGGGAATGGGGAATGGGGAACGGGGAGTGGGGAAGAGAGGGAGGTAGAGAGCGTTGCGCAGATTAATTACCTCGTACCTTCAGGGTTGGAGCGTCAGGGATGTTTGCTTTATCATCTGGGGGTCTGGTGGCGGACTCGTGCGATCGCGCACCGCACTGAAAAAGAACTCGCTTATCAACAAGCCCAAACCTATTTCCAACAGTGTATTCAGACCTTCGAACAGGCCCATCGCCCAGACCAGGTGGCCAATTTTATTAATGCTCTGGGCGATATCTTACAGCAACTTGACCAGTGGGACGATTTAGAAACAATTGGACACCAGGCATTGCAGCTTCATCAAGCCTATGCTAACCCATTCAGGCAGGCCCGCGCCTTTGGTTTCCTGACCAAGGTCGCCCTGGTGCGTTCCGCCTGGGAAGAAGCCTGCAATTACGCCCAGCAGGCTTTAGCGGCTCTGGATCGAGCGGATGCCAACGCTGCGACGGCAACTCTTATAGAGCCTGCATCGAATACGACCTTATCGCTTGCCTCTAATACAACGTCAGTGGCGTTGTTAGACCCACACAACAATCCAGATCCTCGCAACGATTCAACCCAACGCGATGACCTGGAGTGGGTGCGTGCTTTTAACCGTAGCTGGTATCTATTCAGTTTGGCAACCGCTCAAAAGGCGTTGGGACAAACTGAAGACAGTTTGCAAAATTTAGAAATTGCCCTGCAACAAACTAAACCCTACTACGAACCCAAACTGTATCTGAAGCTATTGCAGGCGCTGCGAGATGCCTATTTTGAACGGGGAGACTATCTTAACGCCTATCAGTTCAAACGCAGGCAACGCTCCATCGAGCGACAATTCAATTTCCGTGCTTTTATTGGTGCTGGACGGCTGGTCCCTGAGGAAGAAGCCCAATTGGCTGGGTCTGCGGCCACAGACTTGCAAGAGCCGTTGCCCCATGCTGCGATCGCGACTGAGATTCTGGCAGCTGGTCGTCAGGCGGACGTAGAACGACTGGTGGAACGCATTGGCCGACCGGACTGCAAAGTGACCGTGATTTATGGCCTCTCTGGTGTGGGTAAAAGTTCGCTATTGAATGCAGGGCTGGTACCGACCTTAAAGCAACAAACGATTGGGACGCAGGACTGTTTGCCTGTGGTGATGCGGAGCTATCGTAACTGGCCGGAGGAATTGGAGCGCGTCTTGCGGGAAGCCTTGAAAGAGCGCGGACTACCCAGGTTTGAGCCTGGGAGCGACCGTCCAGTGGCAGTGGAGGCAGAGCCTCCAAAAAGGCATTCCCAGGCAGAGCCTGGGAACGAGGAATCCTCCATCCTCTATCCTCCATCCTCCGTCCTCCCTCTTCCGTCCTCCGTCCTTCCCAACATTCTGACTCAGCTCCAGCAACTGGAGCGTTACCACCTGCGTCCTGTCTTGATTTTTGACCAGTTTGAAGAGTTTTTCTTCGTCCACTCCCGCAGACACAGCAGAAATCTGTTCTTTGAATTTCTGGGAGACTGTTTGGAAATTCTGCCCTTGAAGGTGATGATGGTGATGCGGCGCGATCGCTTGCATTTCCTCATTGGTAGACCAGGCTTGGAAACGATCGGTAACGACATTTTGAGCAAACATGTTCTCTACAAATTGGGTAATTTCAAGCGGGAAGAGGCTCAATCGACTGTGCAACAGTTGAACGAGCAGGCTGGCCTGCCGTTGAAAACGCCATTGATCGATCGGTTGATTGCAGATCTGGCGGGGGATTACAATAAGGTGCGTCCGATTGAATTGCAAATCGTTGGGTCGCAGTTGGAAACGGAAGGAATTACGACCCTGGGACAGTATGAGGAATTGGGAGAGGATCCCAAGCAAGAGCTTGTACGACGCTATCTTGACAGCGTTGTCGTAGATTGCGGCCCGGAAAATCAGCGAGCGGCAGAACTGGTGCTGTATTTGTTGACGGATGCCCAGAAGATTCGTCCCAGTAAGAGTCAGGCGCAATTGGAGGCGGAGTTGCGGGCGCTGTCGCCCGCGCTGGCGGCGGAAGCGAGCAAACTGGTGCTGGTGCTGGACATTTTGGTGCAGTCAGGTCTGGTGTTTCAGGTGCGGGAGGCAGCGGCGGATCGCTATCAGCTAGTACACGATTATCTGGCGTCGTTTATCCGCAAGCAACAGGAACCGGAAATTGGGGCGCTAGTGGCGCAGTTGCAGGAGGAACGGGAGCAGCGCCAACAGCTGGAGCTGAGTTTGGAGGACATGAAACGGGAGCGCGATCGCATCCAGCAAGAGTTATTGGCGGCGCAGGTCGAACGCGATCGCATCCAGCAGGAAATCCAGGCCGCCGAAGCTGCCCATCAAAAAACCCGCCTGGCGACCGACCTGGAACGAGCCGGGGTGGGTGCCCTGCACCAGTTCCAGTTTTCCCAGTTAGAAGCTCTGCTCTCAGCCGTTCGCGCTGGCCAAACCTTAAAAACAACAGCACCAGACGAGCGTACCTTCAGCCAATATTCCCTCAGCCCTGTGTTGGCCCTGCAGCAAATCCTGGAGCACATCCAGGAAAAAAATCGCTTAGAAGGACACCAGAACTGGGTTAAAAAGGTGAACTACAGTCCCGATGGTCACTATCTGGTCACTGCTGCTGCTGACGATACGGCCCGACTGTGGGACTTACAAGGAAATCAGCAGATCGTATTCCAGGGCCATAGCGATGAAGTCAACGATGCTGCTTTCAGTCCCGATGGTCAATGGCTTGCTACCGCTTCCAACGATGGCACAGCCAGGTTATGGGATTTACAGGGAAATCTACACCTTATTTTTCAGGGACATCAGGATTGGGTGACCACCGTCAGTTTCAGCCCTGACGGTGAGTGTATAGCGACCACCTGCAAAGATGGCACCGTTGGCCTTTGGGATTTACAAGGCCACCCGCTTGTGTTGTTCCAGGCCCATCAAGAAGGAAGCTGGACTCATCATTTCAGCCCAGCGAATCAGCTTCTGGCCACAGGCTCTGCAGACAAAACCATCAAACTGTGGGATCGAAACGGCAATCAACTGCAGGTGTTCCACCACTCGGCAGGAGTGTGGGCGCTTAATTTTAGTCCAGATGGCCGATCTCTGGCCGCAGGCACATACGACGGTGTTGTATGGCTGTGGGATTTGCACGACAGCAAGCTGCTGGCGGAGTTTCAAGGGCATCTCAGCGTCGTCATGGGGATCAAGTTCAGTCCAGATGGCCAGTTTCTTGCGACCGTATCCGGCGATAATACCGCTCGATTGTGGGATCTCGAAGGCAAGCAAAGAGCGCTGCTCCGGGGGCACCAGGATCAGGTCAGGAGCCTTTGTTTTAGTCCCGATGGCAGATATTTGGCGACCACTTCGACCGATCGGACGACCCGTTTATGGGATTTGCAAGCCAACCAACTGCTAGTCCTGCAAGGCCATAAAGCGGCCGTCAGCGGGATCAGTTTCCGGTCAGATGGAACGTATATTGCCACGGCCTCAGCTGACCGTACTGCTCACCTATGGGATGCCCAGGGCAATCTGCTGACCGTTTTCCAGGGACATCAACAACGGGTTTGGAGAGCGATCTTTAGTCCCGATGGCAACTATCTTGCCACGGCCTCAACTGACCGCACTGCTCGACTTTGGGATCTGCACGGCAATCAGCTAATCGTCTTCCAAGGTCATCAGCGTTGGGTGGGCAATCTCAGTTTTAGTCCAGAGGGTCAGATACTGGCAACCGCGTCCGGGGATGGTACGGCTAGACTGTGGGATCTGGACGGCCAACAGCTGGCGATATTTGAGGATCATCAATGCCCCGTTTGGGGAATTACGTTCAGTCCGAATGGACAGTCGGTTGCGACGGCTTCGACGGACTCCACAGCTAGAGTGTGGGATCTCAATGGTAATGAAATCGCTTGTTTTCAGGGCCATCAGGGGTGGGTTCATAGCGTCAGTTTCAGTCCAGATGGTCAACACCTAGCCACTGCTTCTAGCGATGGCACTGCAAAACTCTGGGATTTGCAAGGGAACGTTCAGGTAGACTTTTGCGGACATCAGAGCGTGGTTTGGAGCGTTTGCTTCAGGCCGGATGGTCAGCAGCTTGCGACCGCGTCGGCAGATGGCACGGCGAAACTCTGGGACTTACAGGGCAATCAACTGGCAGAATTTCAAGGTCACCAGGGATTGGTTTGGAGTGCATGTTTTAGCCCGGATGGACGGTTTCTGGCCACTGCATCTGCAGATTGCACTGCCCGACTGTGGCGCATTGAGTCCCTGGATCAATTGCTGGAGCGGGCTTGCGATTGGTTGCAGGATTATTTGCTGACGAATCCGCAGGTCAGCGATCGCGATCGCGCCCTCTGTTCTCTCCACCAGCCGACGACATAATTTCTCAGGGCACGACTTGGAAGGTTATTTTGAAAGCCTTGCTCCGCAAGGCTTTCAAAATACCTATTTTTCTGTGTTGGCACGAAAAAGTGAGGGTTAGCGCCCCCGATGGGGGCGCTAACCTTCCAAGTCGTGTCAGGGAACGATCGAAAAAAAACGCGATCGCGCCTGAAAAGAGAGAGCGCGATCGCGGTATGGGGTCGTGCGGATGAAACTTGATGAAACTTATAGTCTTTTAATATCTCTACTTAGCGTATTGATTTGTGAAGGCAACCAGGTCTCAGAGAGATCCAGCTCGTTTAAAGACAGAACACCTATTCAACGACTTTCAACAACCCATGCCGAATACCATAGAGAACGCGCTTAATACGAACTTGCTCGTCTTCGTCTAGCAAACCCTGCGAAGACAGAACAGAGGTGAGGTGATGGCGTTCGGCGCGAGTAATCGTCCGGGATAACAGAATTTGCTCAACTAATTCTGCAATGCGGAAGGGGGAAGAGATAGCCTGGACATTCATCATGGCGAATTCCTTGTTTATCAACAAGAATGTTTAACTTCGACACTACTATCGTGCTTCACAGCCCAGAACTTTCCCGTGATTGAATCCCTACCCATCCGGTGATGTTCATCGAAAAATTACGTGACTGCGATCGTTCGCAGTCGCGATCCAGATCTTGCGCGATCGCGATCCAGATCCTGCGAAGGGTGTGATTCAGATCGCTGGTCAGGGGTCAGGGGTCAGGGGTCAGGATAAATTCCCTTCCTTACCCTTCACCCTTTCCACCCTCTTCATTCTCTATTCCCTATTCCCCGTTCCCCATTCCCCCTCTATTCCCCGTTCCCTGTTCCCCGTTCCCCGTTCCCCCTCTATTCCCTGTTCCCCATTCCCTATTCCCCGTTCCCCATTCCCCCTCTATTCCCCGTTCCCTGTTCCCCGTTCCCCATTCCCCCTCTATTCCCTGTTCCCCATTCCCCATTCCCCATTCCCCATTCCCCCTCTATTCCCCGTTCCCTGTCCCCCGTTCCCCGTTCCCCCTCTATTCCCTGTTCCCCGTTCCCTATTCCCTGTTCCCCAGAACGTTATGATGTTCCTGAACAGCTTTTCTTGCTGAAACTGCAAGCAAGCCAATGGAACGGGGCGCAATCTTCGATCCGACTGGCATTTATCGATATTTGCTCTGGCGGCAATGGGCCAGCGATCGGCCAGCTGTCTGTTTTGTCATGCTCAATCCCAGTACCGCCGATGCGATCGCAGACGACCCCACCATCCGCCGCTGTATTCGCTTCGCCCAAACCTGGGGCAGCGGATCGCTGTTCGTTGTCAACCTCTTTGCCTACCGAGCCACCCACCCCAAAAAACTGCAACAGGCCCCCGATCCCATCGGCCCAGACAACGACCGTTACCTCTCGATCGCCCACCAACAAGCCAGAACAACAATCGCCGCCTGGGGCAACAAAGGCAGGATGCAGCAGCGAGATCGAGCCGTGCTGCGCTTATTTCAAGGTCAGGAACTCCACTGTCTCGGCACAACCCAGCACAGACAGCCCCGTCACCCGCTCTACCTGAACAGCAACACCCCGCTGATTCCCTTTACCCCCCCGCTGCAAACGTCACCATCAAAATCACCGACAACAACAAACCTGGACTCAACAGCAAAATCAACATAAATAGATCGTGAGAACTCATCTTGGCCTTCCTTTTTACTGGGCTAACGTTTTCATCAGGTTTTATGCCGACGATCTCGAACGGGCCTGAACTGCTGCCAGCACAGACCATTCTAACGGCTGCATAGCAGACAGAGTAGCAGTGATAGCAGATCTATTCTATAAATCAGGATCTGCAACCAGACTTTGGAGGCTGGATCGCTTCTATCCAGCCTCCCCTTCAAAGCGTTAACACCAGTAAATTACCCCGCGACCAGACGCAAACTGGCAAAGTGAAGAATTTGTTCCGGATTGTTTCAGCATACCCTCTGCCCTGTACCCTCTGCTCTCTGCCATAACGCTAAACGCGATCGCTACAAACAGTGACTGAGTGACTGAATAGACAAGACTCGCTTTGTCTTCATTCATCGGGTTGCGAACCAGAACGTGAATTAATTTACCTCCGAAAAGTAACACCTTGATACAGACGAAAAGATTTGTAGCGATTATACTGAAGTAACTACGCCGAAGTGATTCTACTGAGTTCGGTTACTCTAGTACCGAGGAGAGCAATGAACAGCAAGCGGAGTCTGTCATTTCTCCTCTTCTAGAACTCATCCTTATTGACCTTGGAAGATTGCCGACGGGAAAACTCCAATTCCCAAAAGCGGCAGAGTTTCAGTGCAGCTTTTTAGGCTCACAAGTTTTTTGGCCTTCGCAAACGACGAAAACTACCAGACGTCCTGACTACCCTTTACCCGTTCTGCCTCTCCAGGTAGAACTGCAATAGAAGTTGGGAGTCTGACTGCAATATTTCTTCGATCGCACAATATCGCTGCCGATCGCGTACCTGAGTTGATATATCGGGATAGCGATAGATTGTTGTGCCAAAAATGCCAAAACCTTCTTCCGATATGACCCGGAGGAATAAAACTACGATTGAATTCAACAATACAGGAGAGCTTGATGAGTACCCAATTAGTTGTCGATCGCAATCAGACCCGAAGCTATGACTACGATCCAACCCTACACATCGAATATCTGGTGTCTGCGTCGGAACGACCGATGCCATTGGACATGGTGGAAAGTCGATTCGATTATTTAGGCGGCCCTCCCCTGCATCTTCACCGGGAACAATGCGAAACGGATTATGTGATTGAAGGCGAACTTGAATATCATATCAATGGGGAGACATTTGTGGTTAAAAGTGGAGGATGCATTCATATTCCCAAACAAACCCCCCACGCCTCAATCAATCTGCAGTCAGAGCCTGCCAAGATCATCTCGATCCTTACACCTGGTGGGTTTGAAGGGTTCTTCCAAACCCTCGACTCCTTACCCACCGTCCGAGAAAATTTCGATTCGATTGTCAGCATTGCCAAGCGGTACGGTGTGGAAATTATCGGCCCACCGCTCGCCATCAGCCTTGGGTTAGCGAATGAGTCGTCTTGAACGACTTGGGAGGTTGGCGCTCCCAGTGGGGGCGCTCACCCTTTATCTTTGTGGCAGGTCTATACACCCCTTGGAAGGTTAGCCCTCTCGAAGGGGGTGAAACTTTGTTTTTCGTGCTAGCCTGCGAAATGGGTGATTGTGAAAGCCTTGTGGAGCATTGATAGCGTCATTGGTTTGGCTAGGTAGCGAAGCGTACCCATCCTACGTTAAGTCAGCGCCATCCCCCCCTACAGGTTCGTTGCGATCGCGCAATCTGGGTGTTTTGTAGGGGCACCCCTTGTGGGTGCCCTGCGGTCATGAGGATGCTGTGAGGCTTTAACTGCAATGGGGAAAGAGCGCAAACCAGTAGAGCACCATATCCCATGGAATTCGGAAAAATGCGCGAACCGACAGTACGACACGACAAAGCTTCATCCATACAAGGGGGACTGTTAACAGGCCCGAATGGAGTTGTGCTGAAAGTGGTTACAATTTGGATGAGGGAATATGATTCTGGACAAACAAAATTTATTACCTTGATGCTTGATAAGGAGAAGCAAGCATGACATTTGAACTCTTTTCGCGTGTGGCCTTGCGAGCTGATTTGCCAGAGCACAACTTGAAATCTGGTGATGTAGCAACAATCATAGAGCATCATCCGGTGTCAAACGGAGAAAATGGTTACAGTCTTGAGGGATTTAATGCAGTGGGCGAGACCGTTGCCGTCATCACTGTTGCAGAGTCGCAACTGGAACCGTTGACCCGCAACGTAGTGCTACACGTTCGCGTTCTGGAAGGAGCCGCATGATGCGGATGAGTACGATGCGTTTCTAAATCTCAAACACATAGGATCGATATTCAGACACCTCGTCCTCGATACCAGGTCTTCAAAAAAGGGTAGTCCTATAGGTGTAATGATTTTTGAGCGTGCGGGTTCCACCCGCACGCTCAAAAATCATTACTTGTTTACCACGACCCAAAAAAGGAACATCAAGCCAGCCCCAGGTTGAAGACGCAGCCCGATCGTCACCAACTGTTGCGCTGGGTGTCTTAATATTTGCTCCCAGATCCTGGGGGAGCTAAGTTCCATTGTCCAAAGTCCAAAATTAAGTGTCTGGGCAATTATTTTCGGCGTCAGTGCTGACACAATCCTCAAAACCTTTATGTACACGACTTGGAAGGTTATTTTGAAAGCCTTGCGGAACAAGGCTTTCAAAATAACCCATTTTTCCGTTCTGGCACGAAGAAATGGGGGGTTAGCGCCCCCGAAGGGGGCGCTAACCTTCCAAGTTGTGTATGTAATTGAAAGCGATGGTAGGAATTGAAAGTTTGTATCAGGCGAAAAAACTGCCTTCCCACGCAAAAATTACAGAAGGCAGATCCAGGAGCAGCAGAGCTTTCAGCTAGTTTTCTATGGGCAATTTTACGCCGTTATGGGAGCAAAAAAGTTCCAAACGGCATCAAAATAAACAAACAGCTGTCTGGGGCAAAATCATGTTATAGCTGCGTTTGGCATAACTATACAATTATCTTTCATCCTTAAAAATCAGTACCATCTCTCTAAAACATTCAGTTGCTAGAGCAATTGGTACTAAGGACTGAATTCTGTTACCGCAGTTGCAGGATCTTCGCAGTCACTGCCAGACTCTCCTCGTACAACATATCCCGGCCCCAACGCTGTAATTGTCGTGCCATCAGGAACTCCGCTCGTTCGTCAGACATCGGTGCGACCTGTTCTGTCCGACACGATTGGGCACTTCCTCCTGCCTCCATGCGCATACAACCAGTGGTTTCTGAACAGAGAATGGTGCAGCAGTCGGCCTGAGTATTCGTGGAGGTGAGACGAATCCCTACCAGATCGCCTGGTATCTCCCCCCAATCTGCAGTTGGAATCGCTGCCAGTTCAACTTCCACCGAACGCTGATTCGTTCCTTCAAATCTTATTTTTTTGAGATCGTAGTCACCGCCTTCGTCTGTATAGGCTACCGGATCCCAGCCGAGGCGACTGGCGATCCAGCCCAGAAACATTAATGCTTGTGCAGGATTCCCTTTTTCGTAGTCAATGGCAACCTGGTCAACTTCTGCCAGATCTGCACGCCGTTCGGGTGGATCGAAGGCAGCGGCGGTCAATTCCTGCCAGGCGGCGATGCGATGCCAGTTGAGATCGGCGATAAAGGTTTCTTCATCAAGCAGCTTTTGCATCCGCAGGAACTCGGCTTCAGGGTCGCTGAAGTAGCAGGAATCGAAGATCATGCAATTGCAAGAGGCGGCTAAATCTTTGAACAGTTCCTGTTCTGGATTGGGGGTCGCTTTCCACCACACCAGTTTGGGCAAATCGGGAATCATCAATGATTTCACCAAGCCGCCAACGCGCTGTAGTGCATCTTTGGTGCCGCGTAAGGTGATGTACTCGCAACAAATGAGGTTGCTGCCGCTTTTCTGGATCGGGCAGTAAGCCGAGACTTGGGCGGTGACGCCTTCATCTTTGGTGCCCAGGACGGGACAGAGGGTGATGATGCGGCAGGGGTTCTGGTCTGCGATCGCATCGCTAACGCTAAACCCGCGCAAATTGAGATTAGATGCTTTCTTCCGATCTGAGGGTGCTTTAGCCAGTTCTTCCCGCAGTCGGGCCAGGGTTTCAGGATCGATCCGCCCCGTAATCCGCAGCCCATAACTCGCTTGGGCTTCCCGAACGGCCGACTTGGTCAGCGGGCCATGGATGCCATCAATCGCACCATCATAAAATCCCAGGGCTGCCAGCAGTTGCTGAAATTCCTCTGGTTCGTAAACCACCATACTAAACGTGGTTGCCCGGGTCGCAGTGCCGCCATTGCCCTGAGTATGCCAGATACTGGTGAGTTCAGCTTCGATTTCGTCCAGGGAAATGTCTTTCGGTTTCTGGAGCGCAACAATTGGTGTAGTCATAGGTTCTGTAAAATAGAGGAGTCAAGGGATTATAGGGAATCGGGATTGGAGATTGGTTTTTCTGTGTGTAGTCTAAATTTCTGCGCTCATTACCGATTGCCCAGTATCGGTTCGGCTACTGGCGATTCAGAGTCGGCGCCAACGGCGACCGTCCCGGTTGATGAGAAATTCTGCTTCTGCTGGTTCCCATGTGCCGGCCTCGTACAGGGGAATGGCGTCTGGCGGTGCGGGTAGATCCCAGACATTGAGGACTGGTGTCAGGATGCGCCAGGATGCTTCTACTTCATCTCCTCGGGTAAAAAGCGTTTGATCGCCTAACATACAATCCACCAGCAAGCGGCTATAAGCGTCTGTATTGGCCTGACCAAAGGCTGCTTCATAGCGGAAGTCCATATCCACTGAACGAGTTCTTAAGGCTGAGCCGGGTGTTTTGACCTCAAAGCGCATGGAAATCCCTTCATTAGGTTGAATCCGCATTGCCAGGACGTTGGGATTGGCTTGTTTGGCAGCTGACTGAAACATCAGATAAGGCACCTCCCGAAACTGGATGGCAATCTCAGTCACTTTTTTAGGCATGCGCTTACCTGTACGCAAGTAAAAGGGAACGCCTTTCCAGCGCCAGTTGTCGATCGACAGCTTTAAAGCAGCATACGTTGGAGTTGTAGAATCAGGATTCGCTCCTTCTTCCTGTCGATATCCTGGGACCTGCTTGCCTTTCATCCAGCCATTGGTGTATTGCCCCCGAACCGCCGATCGTTCCAGGTTGTCTAGGTCGGCCAGGTGGGTAGCTTGAATGACTTTGACTTTTTCGTTGCGAACCGCATCGGCATCCAGGGAATTTGGCGGTTCCATCGCAGTGAGGCAAAAGAGCTGCATTAAATGATTCTGCACCATATCGCGCAGGGCCCCTGCTGATTCGTAGTAGCCTGCTCGACCTTCTAGCCCGACGGTTTCAGCTACGGTAATTTGTACATGGTCGACAAACTGGCGGTTCCAGAGCGGCTCAAAAATAGCGTTGGCAAAGCGGAAGACCAGCAAATTTTGCACGGTTTCTTTGCCCAGGTAGTGGTCAATGCGATAAACCTGTTCCTCCAGGCAGACCTGTTGCACCACCCGATTGAGCGCCTTAGCCGATCCCAGATCGCGGCCGAAGGGTTTTTCAATTACCAGGCGATTTTTTCTGGGATTTTCCAGCATGCCAGCCGATCCCAATTGCTGGATTGCCACTGGGAAGAAGCGCGGGGCAACGGACAGGTAAAACACCCGGTTGCCTCGAGTGCCTCGCTGTTCGTCGAGTTCTCCCAAAAAGGCTTTGAGTTTTTGATAGTGGGCTGGGTTGTCCATGTCACCGGGGCAATAAAACAACCCTTTGGCGAAGCTCTGCCAGACTTCTGGCGATCCCAATCCACCCCCAAACTGCTCAACCCCTTCGCGGGAATGTTCCCGGAAAAAGTCATGGCTCCAGTCCCGACGCGCAACGCCAACAATTGTCAGTTCGGGCGGCAGCCGGCGCTCTAGATGCATCTGATAAATGGCGGGGATTAACTTGCGTTGGGTCAAATCTCCCGACGCCCCAAAGATGACCAGGATTTGAGGCTCCGGCATCCGTTCTTGCCGCAAGCCAACGCGGAGGGGATTTTCGAGTAGTGCGGTCATATTATGCAGGAGTAAGTTGTTTGATTTTCAGCACCAAAGAATTCATGAGAGCATCGAAGGGTTTGATGAATTTGTCGATCCCTTCTTCCAGCAGTTCCGTCATGACTCGATCCAGGTCAATGCCAACTTCCGCCAGAGTATCAAGGGTTTGGATGGCGTCGCTGATGTTGGTTTCGATGCGGTCGGCAACGTCGCAGTGATCGGCACAGGCTTCGATGGTGTTGGGCGGTAAGGTATTGACGGTATCCTGCCCGATGAGTTCGTCAACGTACATGACATCGCTGTAGCTGGGATTTTTGGTGCTGGTGCTGGCCCAGAGCAGGCGCTGGACTTTGGCTCCTTTGTCTGCCAGGACTTGCCAGCGCTCGCTGGCGATGATGTCTTTGTATTTCTGATAGGCGATCTTGGCGTTTGCGATCGCAACTTTTCCTTTCAGGTCATTCAGTTTAGCGAGAGTTGCAGCTCCACTGGTTTCAGCCAACAGGTTGTCAATCAACGCATCCACCTTGCTGTCGATGCGGCTGAGGAAGAAACTGGCAACAGAAGCAATATTGCTGATGTCTTCACCCTTGGCGGCGCGGGTTTCCAATCCCCGGATATAAGCCCAAAAGGTATTGACATAGCTGTCAACCGAAAACAAAAGCGTTACGTTAACGTTAATCCCTTCACTAATTGCCTGTTCCACTGCAGGTAAGCCCTCTGGGGTACCTGGGATTTTAATCATCACATTCTTGCGATCGATGGCTTCAAAGTAGCGGCGGGCTTCCCGGATAGTACTTTCTGCATCGCGCGCCAGACTCGGGGGAACTTCAACGCTCACATAACCATCAACTCCAGCTGACTCTTCATAAACTGGCATGAGAATATCGCAAGCATTGCGAATGTCATCAAAGACAAGCGATTCATAGATTTCTTCAACTGGGTGTCCGGCTCTGATCCCCGCTTCAATATCGTTGTCGTAGATGGCATTCCCCGCAATCGCTTTTTCAAAAATCGCCGGGTTGGATGTGATCCCATGGACATCACGATTGCTAATCAGCTGTTTCAACTCGCCAGACTGGATCAGGTCGCGGCTCAGGTTATCCATCCAGATACTCTGACCATAGTCTTTAATGTGCAAAATTGGACTTTCTGCGATCGCGCTCATGTATTTGCTCCAATCTCAAGTGTTTATCCAACAAATCGGGTATTTTGAATCCCAAGCATCCTACAAAACGATTTTGGTTTGCAACAGACGGAGTGCGTATCAGTTCACCAAAGCCTCAGTTTCTCGTTCTCGCACTCGTTCCTGAATAAATGACTCCACCAGGGCAACGTCGTCCTGACTACCAATAATGAGCGGCGTACGGCTATGAAGCTTATCCGGCACCACGTCCAGAATGGCCTCCATACCATTGCTAGCCCGGCCTCCTGCTTGCTCGATCAGAAATGCGAGGGGAGCAGATTCGTATAGCAAACGCAACTTACCTTCCGGCTTTTTCACAGTTCCTGGGTAGAGAAAAACTCCCCCTTGCATTAAGATTCGATGGAAATCTCCCACTAAGGCCCCGCTGTAACGTCCCGTATAGCCCTCATGGCGATGGACGTAGCGAATGTAGTCCCGAATCGAGTCATCCCATTGCCAGAAATTCCCCTCATTAACGCTATAGACTGGCCCATGTTCGGGAACGCGGACATTTTCGCTAGACAGGATAAACTCACCCAGACTGGGATCGAGGGTAAACACATGAACGCCTTTGCCAATCGAGTAGACTAGCATGGTGCTTGGGCCATACAAGATATAACCTGCCCCGATTTGCTTTCGGCCTGACTGGAGTAAATCTTGAGCAGAGCCATCCTCGTCGTTGCCCTCTTGCTGTCGGATCGAAAAAATCGATCCAACATTCAGGTTGATGTCAACATTGGAAGAACCATCAATCGGATCGTAAAGCAGTGTATAACGACCCAAAGGACAATTCTCTGGGATGTAATAAGGTTTCTCCATTTCCTCCGATGCCAGCCGACAGACCAGACCGCTTTGCTCGAAGACGGAAATAAAAACCTGGTTTGCATAAACATCCATTTTCTTAACGGATTCACCCTGCACATTTACATCACCGGTAAAGCCCAGGGCCCCAGCCATCAGGCCAGCGCGGCTGAGATGACGGGAGGTCAGTTTGCCAGCCAGGGCAATCCGGTTCATTAGCGCGCTCAGATCCTGCGCATCTGGTGAGAAACTCTGCTGCTGCAACACATGGCGCGATAGGGTTGTGCAGTCCCGATCTAAGACATATTGCTGAGCCGGTGGTGGCTGTACTTCAGTCACGATCGTCACTCCCTTTCAATCTGCTACTTGCGTTTGGACTCGCCGACACCAGTAACTCCAATTTCTATCTTAGGGAGGCATTCCCAGAAGCGGGCGGAACTTTAGATGAACTATAGAAAGAGTTAATGATTGGCAAATTATTTCATCCTAATTGCATCCCGAATCCTTAAGAAGGAGGGGGCAAGATCGCAGTTGCAAGATGTTTTACCCCAACACTCTACCTGTGCAGCACGGACCATAAAAGCCTCTGCAGAATTGTATCTTGTAATACATAGTTTTAAGCGTTTTGAAAATATTGTTCTGACAGGTTTCAAGGTTTAACAACCAAAACTGAGTTCCTCTTCCATTTCTGGGTAGGGGTAAACAATCCACATCTGGAGGACTACCCCATCTCTGAAATGGGAGGCAGGACAGATTCATGAGCGGGATTGTTGGCTCGTATCTCTTTTGTATTGATTTGTATTGAGCCTGCCTCACTTTTCCCTTTCTGATACGTTTCAGTCCTTCACACCTTGCAGCTTCAAACCCAATCGATATTTAAGTAGAGGTTCGCCATCCAAGATCGTCAATCTAAGATCCAAGCTTGACAGTCTGCATCTTTTACTTGACGGTCGGCATCTCTTAATTGAATGTGAGGGCTACCGTTGATGGCATCATTCTGATTTAGACTGATTGACGGTTTATTCGTAATAGCACTTTATTGACAAAGAGGCATTCATGGGAGAACACAGGCGTATTGGCATCCTGACCAGTGGAGGAGATTGTGCAGGCTTAAATGCCGCAATTAGAGCTGTTGTTCACCACGCGACACGAACCTATGGCTGGGAAGTATTAGGCGTGTGTCGGGCAACTCAGGGATTGATGGAGCGTCCGCCTGCAGTGATGAAGCTTGATATTGAAAAGGTCGATCCGATGTTTACGCTAGGCGGAACGATGTTGGGAACTACCAATAAGGGCAATCCCTTTGCCTTCCCCATGGCAGATGGAACGTTTTGCGATCGCTCTGCGGAAATTGTTGAAGCCTATCATTTATTGGGACTGGATGCCTTAATTGGCATTGGCGGCGACGGCAGCCTGGCGATTCTCCGGAAGCTGGCCCTACAAGGGAACTTTAACCTCATTGGCATTCCAAAAACCATTGACAATGATGTCGATATCACTGAACGGTCGATTGGCTTTGACACAGCAGTGAATATTGCCACTGAAGCCCTCGATCGGCTGCAATTTACAGCGGCCAGTCATAGTCGGGTCATGATCTTGGAAGTGATGGGTCGCGATGCTGGACACATTGCTCTAGCAGCAGGCATTGCAGGAGGATCCGACATTATTTTGATTCCTGAAGTCCCTTATACCATTGACCGGGTTTGCCGCAATATCAAAGAGCGTCAAGCACGGGGCAAAAACTTTTGTCTGGTTATTGTTTCTGAAGCTGTTTGCACAGAAACGGGTGAGCAGGTAAAAAACACGGATCTATTGGGGCAATGCAGACTGGGAGGCATTGGCCAGTATCTCTCCGAGCAAATTTCTAGTCGCATTGGTGCAGAAACTCGAGTAACCGTTTTAGGGCATCTGCAACGGGGTGGCAAACCATCGCCTCTGGATCGACTGCTCGCTGCAGCTTTTGGCGTTGCAGCTGTCGATTTGATTGCAGACGAAAAATACGATCGAATGGTCACCTGGCAAGATCGACAAGTGATGAGTGTTTCGATCGAAGAAGCAATTTCCCGCTATCGTGCGGTCGATCCTGACGGTACGTTGGTCAAGACCGCACGAGCAATGGGCATTTGCTTCGGGGATTGAATTCACAGGTAAGGAAAGACAACCATGCCTTTCCTTACCTTTTACGATCTGTTATCTCGGGGCTTGGCTTTATTGACCCGCAGCTGACGCCCCATCCATTCTGCGCCATCCAGGTCAGAAATCGCTGACTCTTCCTCGGCTTCGTCTGACATTTCAACAAAGGCAAAACCGCGCATGCGACCTGTTTCCCGATCGGTGGGCAAAAAGACCCGCTGGATGGTGCCATACTCCGCAAATACTGTCCTTAAATCCTCTTCGGTGGCTTGATAAGCCAGATTTCCAATGTAAATGGTCATGTGTCGCTCAAGATGTAAACGAGAAGTTAAAGCTCAGATTTAAGCCCTGTTTATTTTAAACGCTTGAGTTTTCCTGTAGGAAAATTTAAGAGACTCAAAACAGACAGGGCTTTTCAGCTACCGATCGAACTTTATAACCTTTATCAGGTTTGAGTTGATGGTCCAGAGTTGAATTTTCGAGTTCTGTAACCTCAGTTGAGGTATCAGAGGTTAGAATTCAGTCTGGTGATGCTCCTGAACTAACAGGTTTTGCAATATCATAGCTCATGAATTTCAATCTGACAGTCATCTGCCTTACAAAGTCTATTTCTCTTAATGACCAATTGTTAGAGCGTTTTACTTGAAAAGATGTCATTTTTGTATTGCCGTACAGTTCGCTTTCGGGATACAGATGCTGCTGGGGTTGTTTACTTTGCGAATGGGCTGGTGATGTGCCACGAAGCCTATGAAGCCTCGCTGGCGTCCGCAGGCATCGATCTGAAGACATTCTTTGGTCATGCTGCTGTTGCGATTCCCATTGTCCATACCAGCATTGATTTTTTTCAGCCCATGTTTTGTGGGGATTTGCTGTCAATTCGTTTAGCTGCCCAAAAGTTGAGCGAGCACCAGTTTCAAACAAATTATCAAGTGTTTTCTGCAGACGATTGCTTGATGGCTCGTGCGATCGCAAAACATGTCTGCATCGATCCTGCTCTCAGATCCCGTGTAAAGCTGCCTGCCGAGATGTGCCATTGGTTAGAGCTGACAAAACACGAGGAATAGTCAGGTCGATGGCAGAAGGTTTCACCCTTTCGATAGGAATTAGAGCACCAAAAGCCCTCCATCTGAACTTGATATCGCAACAGTCACGCTCGAGTAGGATGGCAGTGGTCATCATTTAAGGAACACAACCTGGAAAGTTATTTTGAGATCTCTGCAACACGGGGGTCTCAAAATAACCTATTTTTTAGCGTCAGCACGAAGTAACAAGGGTTAGCGCCCCTTTCGAGGACGCTAACCTTCCAATTCATTTCCCTAGCGATCGCTACCCGTTAGGACAGACAAAATTGAGCGCGCTTCGTGCGCTCAATTTTGTCCTGAGCAATATGACTGCTGCTATATATCCGAATTTGAGAGCGTTGGGGCTTTTGCTGTTTTGCCCAAATACGGGGGCGCTCAGGAGATCGCTACGAACCCTGCGCTTGCGAGCCATTTGCAGATCCGGGCAGGACGGGTTGCCGTACTGCACTCCGGAAGCGCTCGACGCTATCGCTGTAATCGATGGGCAGCACAGAGACAATATTTTCGTGGGGACGGGGGATAATGACCCAAGTCTCCAAAGTGGCTCCATAAACATTTTCCACCGCTGCAATTCCAGCATCCATTGCTGCTTTCACTTCAGAAACATCGCCACGGATATTAATCGTGAACCGGGCACTGCCTGCTCGAATGTAACCAACAAGCGTAACGCGGCCTGCCTTGACCATGGCATCTGATGCGGCTACGATTCCTGGAAAACCCTTTGTTTCAAGCGATCCGACTGCCTCCTCTGGCATCGCTGTATCTCCTTTTTCAAAATCCTAGTTAAGTTCCCAAAATTTATTGTAGAGGGCTTCGTTCCCTATGCTGGCAAAATTGCGGGATTATGTTTACACAACTGCGCTTTTACTTGCAATTGGCAAAGTTGGGATTCAGGGGGCCTCATATCATGTTTTGTTGATTGCTCCCAATAAAGCGAGTCTGGTTAAGTAGGTTGGGTTGAGGCCACGTAGGCGCAAGCCTTCTCGCAGAGTAACCCAACATCGAAAGACTTTGTGTTGGGTTGCAGGGCTAGCGGAAACCCAACCTAAAAATTAGTTTCAATTTTGCTAACTTGATATCAGCATCGCTTACAAGCCTGGCAGTACCCGGAAAGGTTCGGAATCTTCTGTGTAGCTAACGGGCAAAATAGAGACAATATTTTCTGGCGGATTGGGAATGATGTAATGGCTGATGATGGCTCCCCCATAAACTTTTGCTGCTGCTTCTAGGCCAGCATCAACAGCGGGTTTAACTTCCGAAACCGAGCCACGCACCGCAACAAAAAATTGTCCTCGTTCTGCTTTGTCAAAGTAAGCCAGGGTGACGTTGCCTGCTTTTACCATGGCATCGGCGGCGGCGAGAATGGTCGGAAACCCTAATGTTTCAATCACCCCAATCGCTGCGGGCATCGCTCTTCTCCTCGATCGATTTAAACTTTAATTGAACTGGGCTCTGCGATCGCAGCAATAATCCGTTCGCACCCCGACACTGGCTGCGACCATTGATAATGACATTCTTTCGGGTCTCCCCAGCACAAACGCAAATACAGCTCTGTGCGAGCTGCATCCACTTCTGCCCATTCTACCTGCTGAGACAGCTGCTCAATAGATTCCAGGGTCGTTTTTTGTCGCTCATCTCCAGCGTGCCAGAAACTCATTCCTTGAGTTGCCTGATACCAGAACTCTAGCACCGACTCTTTGGCAGCCATGAGAATTTCGCGATCGCCCGCTACAGCCACCAACTGGGCGTGCAATTCTGGGAAATAGATCGCCTGCCCGCCAAAAGTGCAGCTGCGCCAGATGATGCCTGAAACCCGATGTTGATGTTGATAGCGGTGAATCTGATCGCGAAAATCCTGGTAGGCAAAAACCTTACTTAATCGACCTGGATCGAGGGCTTTGGCTACAGCAGAATTATTGAGACGTTTGGCAGGTGACAGCAAAACCCGCTCGCCTCTCCAGGTTGCCTGGAGCTCTCGATCCAGAATCTGAATCAGTTGTTCAGTCGTATAGCTCATCGCTCGATTCGAACAGCAACGGGCAACTATACAGGGGAGAATTTGCGATAGACCGTTTAGTCAATGTAGCCCATCAGTGTATTCAAATCTTCAGTGCGATCTTTGACAACTGGCCGATTACCAGGCAGCGGGGAAGGCTCGATCTTGAAAATGGGAGCTCCTTGACGGCCATCCCTAGATAGCTTCATGGGAGTTGGGCGGCGCTGCACTAGGTTGCGTCTCGGAACAATCTGTCGGTCTTCTGAAGCCATTGGTCATCTCCATCAGCTTAACTAAATCTATTTTACTCAGTTGCGGGGGCAAATTTGCTCAGAACCTCTCATGAATTGAATAAGGAGTGCTCATTGGTAAGGGGGAGAAAGGCAGAAGGCAGGAGGCAGAAGGCAGATTAGGAAAGGCAGAAGGCAGGAGGCAGAAGGCAGGAGGCAGAAGGCAGAAGGCAGATTAGGACAGGAGGAAGATTGAGGACAGGAGGAAGATTGAGGACAGGAGGAAGGGGAATGACACAAGGATGCAGGGTGTGGGGTAAAAAGGTTAAGAGGTTCTTTATTTTGGCAATTAACATCTGAGTCCCTTCAGCTCTTTAACCTGCTTGCGTTCAAGCCTGACACCTGACATCTGCTATCTGACACCTAATCAACAATGAACAATCAACAATGAACAATCAACAAATCAGAGTCGGTTTAGTGGGTACGGGGTATGCAGCTAAACGGCGGGCAGAGGCACTGCGGGCAGAGGCGCGATCGCGTCTGGTTGCAGTGGCAGGTCATTCCCCCGAAAATACGGCTCAATTCAGTCGGATTCATGAAGTGGAGGCGAGTGCATCCTGGGCAGCATTAGTGGAACGAACGGATCTGGATTTGGTGTTCATTGCAACGGTGAATCGGGAGCATGGCGCGATCGCGCAAGCCGCACTACAGGCTGGCAAACATGTCGTGGTCGAGTATCCCCTGGCGCTGGATCTGACCGAAGCGGAGAGATTGGCTGCCCTGGCTCGGAGTCAGAAGCGATTGCTACATGTCGAACACATTGAACTGCTGGGCGGTCTGCATCAGGCCATGAAACAACACCTGCCGCAGATTGGAACACCCTTTTACGCCCGTTATGCCACCCTGAAGGCCCAGCACCCAGCGCCCCGTCGCTGGTCTTATCACACCGAATTGTTCGGTTTCCCACTCATGGCTGCCCTATCCCGTCTGCGTCGTTTCATCGATCTATTTGGTGCAGTGACGAGCGTTAGTTGTCAGGAACGCTATTGGATGAGGGACAGGGATGGAAAAATGAAGGCAGAAGAAGAGAGGCCCAGTAGCAGTGAAAGTAAGACTGAGGAGGCAAAATATTATCGGGCTTGTTTCTGTAAAGCGCAGCTCCGTTTTGCCACTGGGCTGAATGCGGATGTGATTTATGGCAAAGGGGAAGCGATCTGGCAGGCTGAGCGCTGCTTTGAAGTCCATGGCGCTCGTGGCGGCTTGAAGTTTGCGGGCGAGCAGGGACTGTTGTTGCAGGCTGAGGAGACTCTCCCGATTGCGGTGGAACGGCGTCGAGGATTGTTTGCCAAAGAGACAGCCCTGGTGCTAGCACATTTGTTGGAGGAAACGCCGCTCTATGGCTCTCTGGCAGATAGCCTATATACCTTAAGAGTGGCAGATGCGGCCCGAATTGCAGCCGCCACAGGCCAGGTTATCCATTTAGGATCGCGGATTGATGGATACCGAAATTAGCAAAAAGGATTGAGCAACGGGATGCCGCAGCCCTCGAAGTCGCGGCTATTACGCGTGACGATGGTGAGTTTGTGGATTTGGGCGGTGGCAGCGATAGTCATATCGGCCTGGGAGCGGGGTTTGCCTTGCCATTGCAGTTGGGCGCGCAATTCGCCAGCACGTTGGGCGACTTCGGCAGCAATGGGCAGGACATAACAATGGGAATCCAGAAATTCTTCAAACCAGGCTCTAACTCTAGGGTTGGGTTTCCAGGCTAGACCGTAAAAGATTTCTTCCAGGGTAATGACACTGAGTGCGATCGCAGAAACATCTGCTGCCCATTGCGCCACGCCTGGATTGGGATTCGGGTGCGACAGCTCGCTGATTATGCTGGTGTCACAGAGGAATTTCGCCGAGATCATGGACAAAAAGATTGGGTCGGTTTTGACGGGCAGGGAGTTCGAGGCTATAGTCTTCTTCAGCACAGAGATGGCGAAGATTAGTAAAGGTATCCGCTAAGGAAGTGAGTTGTTGCTGCTGTCGCCAGCGCAAAAATTCCTGAAAGAGTTCAACTTCCACAACAGCAGCAACCTGCTGCTGCTGGTTATAGATAGACTGAGGTTCCTGCATCGCTGCCTGAAGCAGGTCTGGAAACTGTTGTGCGGCTTCAGCGATCGTCCACTTCACGTTAGGCGGCCCTTTTGCTCAATGATTTTGCTCAATTAAATTAATTCATTATAGTCAACTGAACTTGGATTGACGATGTTGGAGTGAGAGTGTTCCCCTCAAACGCACAATGACTCCCCCCGGCTCAGAAATTGCAGTGATGGGGGACTGTCTTTCAAAAGAGAGATCAGAATATCCGCTTCAGAATCGTAGTAATAATGATTGTGTCCTTCATTTAGAGATCCCGATATACATTGCGACGATGTCGCACATAACAAATCAAAATGCAATTCGCGTCTGGATCGATGGCGTAGATGATACGGTAATCTCCCACACGAAGGCGATAGAGTTCTTCAGTCCCTTTCAGTTGAATAACCCCTGAGGGGAGAGGCTCCTGGGTTAATGCACCAATTCACGTCATAATGCGATCGCGATTTTTCTCTGACAATTTGCGCAAATCTTTCTCAACAGAAGGCTAAAACGCAATTTCATAGGTTGTCATCGCCATTCAGCCTTTTTTTATCTCTTCTATGCTGATGGGATGTTCAGAGCGTCGTTCAGCCACAATTGCCAGATCGTGAAGGTCTTCAAGCAGTTGCTCGTACTGTTCAATGGATAAAATCACGGCGGTTTTAGTGCCGTTCGCATCTACAACGTACTGTTCTTGGATTGTACCCATGACTGGATCGTCCTTATGGATGAGAGGAATTGAGTTTTCTATTCCATTATCAATCGTCTTCGTTGGCTTGAATGACACTGCACTTCATGCTTTCCTAAACGACATAAAATCTCATTCATCTCACTCAGCAGGTAGGACTCAGCAGGTAGGACTCAGCAAATAAGATTAAGCAAACATCAACCGACCTTTAGGGTCTGGAATCGAGCGTCCCAGCTCTTGGGCGGTCTCAATTCAGTCTTGAATGACAATTTCGGCATTTTGCACCGCTTCCTGATAGGTCGCACCCTCTGCTGCACAACCCGGTAGCTCTGGCACCTCAGCGATAAACGCCCGATCTGTCTCGCTCCAGTAGAGTAACCATTTCATAGCGAATGGCCATTTTACCTTCCTCAATCGTTGCGATCTGATTCATCAGGGAGGGCGAGAATTTCGTCTTCAAGCAGCTCTGGCAATTGCTCGGTATGAACGTGGAGATGGCAAATAGAACCTGTGAGTTCAGCCAGAATATCGCCCTTCTGGTCATCGGTTAGATTAGCGAGCTTGAGTTGGCTCAGCAAAAAGACGACGTTTTCGCATTCTTCGCCCAGCTCTGTTAAAAGGGTAGATAAGGTGGAATTGACCTGTAAGGGGTGCTGGATAGTGGAGATCATTTGCCTTGCCTCAGCGGATTAAACAATTGCCACTTTGAGGCATTGAGCCATTCAATGCTAATCGGTTCATCCCGATCGTCATAGCTCACAATCACTCCCCCCGGCTCAGAAATGGCACTGCTGGGGGGACTGTCTTTCAAAAGACAGATCAGAATATCCGCATCAGGATCGTATTTAATGTTCATCAGGTTGCAGGTGAGGCATAGACAGTAAGCGGTTCATCTATGGAAAGCATCAGCTTTTCAGCAGGAACAGTTTCCATTGCATAGGTTTTGCCCTGGGCATCGGCAAAATCTACCAGATAAGCCCGATCCTCAAAACCCATGAGAATCGTACCCACCTGTCCCGCTTGCAGCACAATAGGTTGGCGGGTTTCTTTATGAATGGCCTGAATTTTTTCCCTCAAAGCAACAACATCATACTCGTTTAACATTATTCTCTTATCCTTGACCGATATCTCATCCTCTATCCAGAAGGAAATCATGGGTGTTGGCTGTCTCGTGCGATCGCCTGCGCCACATGTTGACGAATGTTTTTTTGTCGGGATAAGGAACAGTGGCAGGTAAGGCACCGCGAAACTGACTCAGACGTCTTCGTTTGCCTGAATGTAACTGCACTTCATGTTTTTCTAAACGCGACAAAATCTCATTCATCTCACTCAGCAGGGAGTAATCAGCAAATAAGATGAAGCAAATAGAATTAAGCAAATAGAATTAAGCAAACATCAACCGACCTTTAGGTTCTGGAATCGAGCGTCCTAGTTCTTGGGCGGTCTCAATCCATTCTTGAATGACAATTTCGGCATTTTGCACCGCTTCCTGATAGGTCGCACCATCTGCTGCACAACCCGGTAGCTCTGGCACCTCAGCGATAAACGCCCGATCTGCCTCGCTCCAGTAAAGAATCATTTCATAGCGAATGGCCATTTTGTCTCCCCATTTGATATTTCAGAATGATAGTCCGAACTTGTTTGACCTGATAAGCTTTTGCCTTTCCATACCTGGGTTGAAGGTTCAGAATTTCCTCAACACCTGTTTTTGAAAAAATATGATGGCTGCCGCGAACCCGCCGCTCAAAACCCAGACTGAGTAACAGCTGGCATAGTCGGTCAAAGGGGATATTCGCATCAGAGTTGCCCGACAAAATCATGACCAGCAATTTATCTTGCTGGCTCATTTAATTTTCTCCTTTACTGTCGATCCCCGCTCTATCCATCCTAAATGTTCCATGTCAGAATTTTAGTTAATATTCCCGTGTCCCTTTTATTTTACACCTTGAATTTTGAATTTTGAACTATAACTATTTTTCCTGAGTCCTGCAAAATAGTGTTATGGAACTGCGCTCAACTGTCCCAGTTCAACGCTCACGGCATCAAAACGGTTATCGCCGGGATGGTAGGAGAGAATTTCCACACCGATTGGCTCCCCTGTTGTTGAGTCCTTAATCAGGATGACTCCATCCCCAAGCTCAGTGCCGATCTGCTTTTTCCTCGGCGGTTGCCAGAATACCGTTAATAATTCTGTTTCTGGTTCGTAAAAGACCTTTACCTGGGCCATATTGCTTCTCCTTCTTTGATTGCATCGGTTTGATAAGCCGTGATTAAGAACCCCTCTCCATTTAACCGTCGCGCTACAGCAACAACCCATCGTTTTTCCGGGCGAACCAGATAAAACAACAAAACATCCCGATCTCGCCTGCTACGCCGCATTGCAGATCGCTGGCATAGAGGGCAAATAGCGCCGCCAGGGCAGCCGCTTCTACGAGTTTCATCTGGCCAGCGTCGTCCTCCAACGCCAATCCCTGGTCGCCGCCACCATGACCGCTGAAGTGAACGATGTTGGGCGTGCAGTCCAGCATCGCCCGTTGAACGTCCTGGGGCCGCACAGCCACTCGAGTCACCAGGCGGAACCGATCGCGCCAGCGCGATCGCGCCATCAATCCCGCTTCAATTTCGCGTCGCTCTTCGGCCAATCGCAACCAGGAGGTGCCCTTGGGATTGGCACTGAGCAGTAAAACCGCGATCGTCTGTGGTACCATTGCTGACTTGCTTTGACTGGGGGGAGGCTACCGTTGACGGATCAAGGAAACGAGATAGTCGCGCACTAGCTGATAGCGGTCGGCAGGAACTTCCGGCACCAAAAAGACAAACCCTCCACCCACCAGGATTTCCAGCACCAAATCGAGGACTTCAAGATCTGCACCAGTTTCAGCTGCCAGCTCTGCCCGAGTCTTAAGGGGACGGATGCCAGTCTCGTCAGTGAGGGCGTACAAGACCTGTCTGGCGGTGGCTTCATTCTCTGGACCGCAATCCTGAATCGCCCTCTCCAGAAATTGCTCCACCAGTTTTTCCTTCGCGCCTTGCTGCTGATACTGGGTTAGGGTGGTGATGCCGTTCGCTTGGAGCTGGATCCCGACAATCTGTAATTCAATGGGTTGGATGTCTCCTTCCTCGCCTTGCAAATCCTGAACCAATTGCTGGATCAGTGCCGGTTCCAGTTGAAACTTGGAGGCATTGGTCAGAGTCTGAATGGCGCGTTCTGCATCTGCTGGCGAGAAATTGCCTAAATGATAGCGGATGTCTTTATCCAGGATGTTGCTGTTGATAGCGGCAGGTTGCATCAGACGCTCGAATTCGAGCAGATAATGGAGGTAATCTTCTCGCAGAGAAAGAATAACTTTGACGAAGGGAAGATTCAGACAGGTGTTGAGAAATTGATAGAATGGCAACCTTGCTGCCTGGGTGGTATGGGTGAAGAAAAAGGTCTCGAACTGTTCGAAGATCAGCACTGTCAGACGATTGCAGTCGGCATTTTCTTTGAATTGGGCGACGATGGCGTCCATGGAGTCTAAGACAGGCAATATGCCCGCTGTTTTGGCCACCTGCAGACTGTCGCTGAATGCTTCCGCCAGAGTTTGCTGCCAGCGGTTGTAATTTTGTACGACGACTGGAATGGCGAGGCGATCGCCAATTGCCTGTTTTTGCAATATCGGTACCAGTCCGGCTCTGATAGTTGAGCTTTTCCCCACCCCTGAATTGCCGTGAATGACGGTCAGGGCACGATCGGCGCGGCCGATGCGCTCGATCAACTGCTGCAGATCGTGCTGACGACCAGACACAGCAATTTCTGGGGCGACTGTTGTCTGAAGCGCAGCCCCCGGAGCTGGAGGGGCTACATGGTGCTGAGGTTGTAGGGGAGCGGCACCAATGAAGGTACGGTAGCCATATTGATATTCAACGGCGCAGAGGTCTTGTTTGATACGAAAAGCTTGACGATAGCGACCCTGTTTGAAGTAAAGCGTTCGCAAGGAATTCAGAATCTGAATATAAAGCTGCGGATCGCAACTGGGGTCGCTGTCTGACCGGGCTTGTTCCAGGTGGTGGATGGCGGCGTCGAGCTGACCGCGATGCTGTTGCGATCGCGCCAGCAAGAGGTGGTATTGACTGCGATGCTGGCAGGGAACATTGACTTGCGATGCCAGCATGTCCAGGGACTGCTGGGCGAACGAGTTGGCCGCATCCCACTGCGATCGCGCCAGGGCTACACTGGCTAAAAAACCCCAATCCTGGGCGAGCTGAATCTGGCTACCATAAATCTGATGCAGGTCTTGCGAGCGTTCAGCCACAGATTGCAGTTCATCCCAGACTTCTAGATGCTGCAATGCTTCTCCTAACGAGCTGATAAAACGAGCAACCAGATCGGGGCGCTCCGCTTGTTCGAAGACAACAATGCACTGCTGGAAATACTGCCGGGTTTGTTGCCAATAGCAGCGATTTTCAGACAGCTGCCGCTCAGCGAGCCGACGATAGCACAAGCCAATATGGTACAAAAGAACTCCCTGTCTTTCTAGCAGGGAAGGAGCTTGAGATTGAGGAAGAGCAGCAGAGCAGGGGAGCAGGGCAAGGAAATGCTTCCTATTTTTTTCCTCTGAAAAGTTTCCCCGGCTGAGAGGCAATTTTCCGTTGCCATTACGGCGATTTTCCCTTGCGCCATTGCTAAAGGCTGCTCCCCTATCATTCTTCGCTGCTTGTTTCCAGAATTCCAAACTTTCTTGATAACACGTCAGGGCTGATTCAATCTGGTCGTTGGCATAGTCGTCTCGTCCAAGAACAAATTTAACGCTGGCTTGCAACGCTGGATCGAGAGATTTTTTCTCTTGAGTGATATCTCGAACAGCAGCTTCCAGTTCGAGGCGATGGCGGCAACCCAGGGCTAGATTCAAATCGGCATTGTAGAGGAATTTTCCTCCATCTGCTGCTAGAACCGCAGCAAAGAGATAATCAGCGCTCTGGCGCAAAAAGTCAATCAGGGTGTCAGTTGCGATCCCAAATTTAATTGCAGGGGCAGCCCAATTTTTGAAATCTGGAGCAAATCGAATCAACTGATGTAAAACTTCATCTGTTACCCACAACACAATAGGAAATTGGAAGCTGATCGGAAACTGATCTCGCTCCCGATTCGTCGAGGCAAATAGATCGTCCAGAGCAGCAATAGACTCTAATCCTAGAATTGTTAGTGCGAGTGGATATTCATCTCCGATAGCAGTCTGAATTGCGGTATGAAGAGCAGGCGTCGATGGAGGCAAAACGAACTCTCGGATTGGGATAGCTGCAACCATTTTCAGTTCCCGTAATATTCTTGTGCGCAGAAACCCGTAGTTGCAGCGAACCAGAATCAGAGCAAACTGATCTTTAGACAGCACAAGCGCCCGTGCCAGCTTGTCCAACGAACGCTCGTTGTCAGTTGCAATACTTTCTAGTGCATGGGGCCTATTCCTAACATGAACTGTCATGTCATGTCCTCAAATGTTGCTGAAGCTCTCCAATCTCTGCTCTCACGTTATCAATGTCCAAGAGCGGGTTGTGATGCTAACCCTATAAACCCTGTTTGCGACCCGTAGTTAACAGTATTGAACCGTTGCTTTTTTCCATCAAAAAAATCCCCTCAAAACTACTATAGCCACTCTGAACCCATAGCTATCTGGGATGAATTGAAACGTTACGCCACATTTAGTGTTGTAAGTTCAAAGGTTTTGGCCAAAACGCGCTACTCCTGACTTTAATCTATCCTTCTCAGGAATTTTAATCAATGCCTGAATTGGGACAAACCCTGATGTTTTGCGATCGCGTTCCCCTGACATCAGAATGTAGCCGGAATGGCCAACTGCTTCGCACGTCAAGCATCATCCTTTTGGCTGTTGGTCTGACGATTCTGAATTGAAAGACATAGATGCATCAGCAGGAGGCCAAATTCTGACACCTGCCCCCTGCTCCCTGATCGCTCCAGCATAAAAACTGGGTAGGCTCCCAATAAGACACGGTGAGAGCATAATTAACCATGAAAAATAATCATTGGATGCGATGCTTCCTGAGCATCGTAGCAGTCTTGCTTGTTTCTTTGTACGTTCCGACTGCATTAGCGTTCTGCGGATTCTTTGTTGCCAAAGCGGATGCGAAACTCTACAATTCGTCGTCGCGAGTCATCATTGCCCATAGCGGCAATCGCAGCGTCTTCACCATGGCCAACGATTATCAAGGAGACGTGCGCGACTTTGCCCGGATTGTCCCTATTCCAGTCATTCCAACCCGAGAACAGGTTCGCATTGGCAATCCTGATATTGTCAATCGGCTGGACGGCTTCACTGCGCCTCGATTGGTGCAGTACCTGGATGAACCCTGTCGCGAGGAATATGGAGGTTATCTCGCGATAGGAGGCACGATCGCATTTCTGAGTCTGTTTGGCTGGGTCGTTTGGCGGTTGAGAGGGCTAGCAGGTTTACTTGAAGTGCTGATTGCGCTGTTCATTATTGCCTTGTTAACGGTAATCTCGCTACCCTCCTTTATGACTCAGGCCAACAAAGCCAGACAGAGCCTCGATCGGGCCGAAACTGTGGTTGTTGAAGACCAATTTACGGTCGGCGAATACGACGTCGCTATTCTCAGCGCTGAACAGTCGGATGGGTTGACTGACTGGCTGCAGCAGAATGGCTATAACGTCCCTGCGAATGCCAAACCCATGCTCCAGGATTACATTGAGCAGCAGATGAAGTTCTTCGTCGTCAAAGTTAATCTGGACGCCTTTGACCAGGAAGGATTTGGTTTCCTCCGTCCGATCGTTCTTGACTACGAATCGCCCAAGTTCATGCTGCCGATGCGGTTGGGGACGCTCAATGCCAGAGCCGATCAAGATCTGATTATTCACATCCTTTCCCCGGTCAGCTTGGCAGAAGTTGCCAATTATCGCAATGTACCTATTCCCACAGACTATCAGTCCCGTCGTCGGCGACCTTCGGGAGAAGAATTGCCTGCGTTTATCAAAGCAGATTTTGGGGTCTTCTATGAAGCGATGTTTCAGAAGGAATATGAACGACAGGGGAAAAATGCAATTTTTCTGGAATATGCAGGGGTTACTGGGAGATGCGATCCCTGCTCTGCTTCACCCCTGACAGTAGAAGAATTGCAAGCGGCAGGAGCATTTTGGGTCAATCCCAATGAGCGATGGTCTGACACATATATTACCCGCCTTCATGTGCGGTACACTCAGGAGAAATTTCCGGCAGATCTGTTCTTTCGCGAAGTCGATCGAGCAACTCTGCTCGATCGACTCGGCCAGGCCTCAAATTACATCTCACGAGGCGGAGCGTTCTTTCAGGGACGCTATGTCGTTCGTCAGACAAAAGGGCCTGCTTTCTGTCTGGCAGGATTGGGCTATCGGCATTCGCTGCACCATTGGCGGCGACAGTGGGCAAGAAATCTGGCACGGTTGACGGGTTGGGAATTCAAGGAGATTCAGGAAAAAATGAAGGCTAGGCGTCTTGCAAGCCGTTCGAGTTAATCTACCGGGTTCAAAGGTAGAGCATTAGGAATTTCCCCGTTTTGCGCTCTACCCCTGAATTCCTCGGTAATCCTCCTATAGGTAAGGATTTTTGAGCGCACGGGTGTAACTCGCGCGCTCAAAAATCCTTGCTTGTTTACCACGACCGCATTTCTCTACCCAATCTTCACCAAAAGCTTATATCCTTCCCACTCAGAGATTGATACACTTGACAGTGCCGATCTCATTGACCCATCAGGAAATTGCCACTGTATGTCCTACGAGCGAGAAAAACAGATTGCGATCGCAGCCACCCGCGCTGCTGCCGAACTATGCGAGCGAGTGCGTCGGGAAATAGTCCCCGAAGCCATTGAGAAAAAAGATCGCAGCCCCGTCACCATTGCAGACTTCGGGGCCCAGGCATTAATTTGTCGATCTCTGGCAGCAGCCTTCCCCGAAGACCCAGTCGTGGGAGAGGAAGATGCTGCCGAGCTACGCCAGTCTGCCATGGCCGCTCGTCTAGAGCAAGTGACCCATTATGTCCAGGCCCTTGTCCCAGATACAACTCCGGACGCAGTGACGGATTGGATCGATCGCGGCAATGGCAAAGTCGGCCAACGGTATTGGACGCTCGATCCGATCGATGGCACCAAAGGCTTTTTGCGGGGCGATCAGTATGCCATTGCCCTCGCCCTGATCGAAGCTGGAGAGCTTAAGGTTGGCATCCTTGGCTGTCCAGCGCTGGCGTTTGGCTCTGAAGCCCCAGGATTTCTTTTTGTCGCTGTTCGAGGTCAGGGCGCAACCCGAATTTCACTGGCCAGCGGTGAATCTGAATCCATTCGCGTCGCCCGCCCGGATGCGGTTGAAGAACTTCGCTTTGTCGAGAGTGTCGAGTCCTCCCATGGCGACCAATCGCAGCAGGCTGCTGTCGCAAAAGCAGCAGGCATTGTGCAACCTTCATTACGGATGGACAGTCAGGCCAAGTACGGTGCTGTAGCATCGGGACAAGCGGCACTCTATCTGCGTCTGCCGTCACCCAAAACCCCTGACTATCGCGAGAATATCTGGGATCATGCGGCTGGTGCTCTTGTGGTGGAAGAGGCAGGGGGTCGTGTCACTGATATGTACGGCAAACCGCTTGACTTTTTTCAGGGCACAAAGATGATGGACAATCGCGGCATTGTTGTCAGTAACGGTGCGTTGCACGAAACCGTCCTGGCGGCGCTGCGCGCATCGTCAGAGACCTGAAATTCTGTTTTCGCGATTGCTTCAGGGCTACCCGCTCGCAAAACTCCTGGCAGGGCTAAAGCTCTCACTACGGACTCATTGCTCTGCTTCCAGGGTTGTATAGCGCTACGCGCTGTTCATTGGTCATGGTTAATCGTTCATTGAATACTCTGAAAGCACAGCATATCAAGGTTTTATAGCGTTCTGTCTCCGTTTCGATCTGTGTCCTAACCCAAATGCGTAGTGCTATATTGCTCAATCGACCCATTAATCACTAAGCCCCTCTTCAGCAAAACTTCTGGAAGGGCTAAAGCCCTCACTACGGAGTCGTTGCCATGCTCCAGGTTTTGTTAAATCCTTAATCGCAGCCGACGGAAGGCGCTTTCTGGCCAATCAGTGTCCTGGCGGTGAAGGGTTCGTCCAGATTTAGGGGTTGAACGACGATTTCATTGGCATCGGCAGGTTGCTGATAGTCGCCCCAGGCATTTAGTCGCCATAGGTTAGGTGCGGTGTCCCCTCCGAATTTTTTGTCAAAACAGTAGGGGTTTGTGTCCCCGTGGATCAATAAAACGGGTTTGCGGGGTTTGCCCCGCTCGCGAAAATTGGCAGCATGGCGAATCAGCTGGTTGCGGAAGTCAGCGAAGGCATCGCAGTTGATGCGGTTGAAGGCGGTGCATGCGCCGCTACCCTCAGGCTGGGTAACATCGGCTTGGGTAACGATGACGACGGCATTGGCTTTGACCTGGCTTGCCTGGGTGAATGCTTTGTCTAACCAGACTCGGTTGGCTTGATCGCGGGCGTCGACTAAGGCTAACGCAGCTTCAATATCGTCCAGCAGAATCTCCTGACGGCCATTGTTGGTGCCGACGATATGAACTGTCGCAAAAAGGATACCATTTTGCATCCAGCGAGCATTCTCCGGGTAGTTGGGCTGGCGGGCATAGTCCCAGCTGGCGGGCAAATTCAGCGGCTTGTCGAAGAAAAGACGTCGCAAGAAGTCGAGTCTTTCCAGTTCTGAAACGGGTTTTTCAATGCTGGTGCGATCGCAATCTGTCCAGTCATTATCCCCTGGTGTAAAGAACACTCGACCCGGACGCAACCTGAAGATATCATCCCGGCTTGCAATAAATAGCTCATCTGTGCAATTCCAGTGACCTTGTTTGAAATCGCCATAATGAACCACGAAGGGAGGGTTTGCCTTAGTAATGGCTTCAGCGATCTCACCTCTGAGCATTTGGGTCTCTCGATCCGAGTACGGCAGATCGCCAATGGCAATAAAACGGAGACTCGTAGCATCAGTTGTAGATAGGATTGAAGATAGGGTTGACATCGCTATAACTTCGCGAGCAAACAGGGTTGGCATTGCCACCAGCCATAAGACAAACGCCAGAGCAAAACTCCAAACTAGCTGATTTATCTTCATCAACGATTTCTCCATAGTTCGTTTCTGCATTAGACCTGTCCGAGAATTGGAGTGGAAGTCCCCCTCCGGGGGACTTCCACTCCATTTTCCGAATGAGTCTATTGGGAGGATTATGCCTCAATTGAGCAAGTCATGCCATTTTGGATTTTAGATTGCCGATTTTGGATTGAAGAAAGGCTGACTGGGCAAGCGTCCCATTTGGGCAGTCATTCTACCAATTTCATCAGTTGCATCTCCAAGTCAAATGGATATCAATTGAAAGATCCATTCCCTGACAATCTCCTCTTTTTAAAACGAGCTTATACCATTTTGGATTTTAGATTAGCGATTTTGGATTGGAGAAAGCCTTGTCAGTCAAGCGTTCCGCCGATTTTATTGCTTGCTTCTCCCAGTCAAATTGGTATTAGCAAAATCAGCAGCGTTGGTTATTTATCGTGATGGCTCGGAATCTGGGACCGAGGATCCCAGGTTCCGAGCCATCACTCTATTGACCAATACCCAATGAGCTGAGTCAGGTGTATCGCACCATGGAAATAGATTAGGACAGGATGAAAGGTTCACAACCAAATGTAGCCAACCTTTCCCTTCTGCCCTCTGCCTTCTGCCCTCTGCCTCCTACCTCCTGCCTTCTGTGGCTGAATATGTCTGCTTACAGCTCAGCCAGGAGCGAATCGTCTGGCAACTTACTGACATCAACCAGCTCTGGAGTAAGCTCCAAGTCGTAGGCTGTTTTGGCGGCAAACTCCAGGCTTTCGTAAACATTCATCGAGTTCTCTCGATTGAAGACAATCTTTTTGTTGTCTTCAATATCTAGCATTCTAATACCATCTAGTTGTCGGCTCGCTTCCGCTGGTTCAATGGCTAACCGTTGAGCAATAATTTCAATTGCCTTTTCATCCCGGTCTTTAATCAATTTAGTCGCCTTATCGACAGCCCTTAAGTAAGCCGACAATTCAGGTCTATGGGCTTTCAGCATTTCTTCCCGCACTACATAACCATCGGGAATAATGTTGGTTCCTTTGCTGGTAAAGATAATTTCCCCCTTTCCTTCCCTGGCTGCTTTGCTCAAGAACGGTTCCCAGGTGACGGCTACATCCACATCCCCAGCGGCAAAGGCAGCAGCAGCCTCAGCAGCAGGCCGATCGATAATCTTGATGTCGGCCTCGGTCAACCCCGCTCGATCGAGATAGAGACGCAACATTAAACTTTCGATCAGCAAATCCTCCCGTGCCACGGTTTTCCCTTTAATGTCTTCGGGTTTGTCAATGCCGCGACCCAGAATGCCATCGGAACCATCGGAATAGTCGCATAGCATGATCAACTTCAGGTCTGAAGCGCGATTAGACATAGTAACCAGGTCTGGCACTCCAGTCAGAATCAAATCCAGATCTCCTTTTAAAAAGTCGGCGTTAGATTCGCTCTGAACCTTAAAGACGTTTTCTTGAACTTCGATCCCTTCGTCCTGGAAAAAGCCCATTTCGTAGGCGACGTACTCTGGGCCAAATCCTGGCCAGGTGGGGACGCCAACCTTGAGAACTTTAGCGGCTGGCTGGGGTTGTGCTGCTACATCAGGTACTGCACTTTGGTGCAGATTGTATGCGATCGCAAGCACAAGCGGAATTAAAAATAGTAACGATAGCGAAATGAAACGTTTCTGAACTCGCTTCAACATTTAGCACCCTCCTAAACGACGATAAAGCAACAGATCGGGTCGGGAAACTGCAAACCAGACTCAATCGCATTCATGGCAAAAACTGGATATATCTCTTCTGGGTAACACCTTGTTTTAAACTCAGCCCTTCGTCTCTCATTTTTGCATGAGTAGAGACAGTATTAAACAAGACTGCGATCGCGCCTGGGAAGGTTAGCGCCCCCTTCGAGGGCGCTAACCCTTGTTCCTTCGTGCTGACGCTAAGAAATAGGTTATTTTGAAAGCCCCGCAGCGCGGGGCTTTCAAAATAACCTTTCGATTGTGTTGTCAACCCAAAATCGGCTGCCCAACATTGACTGCCAGACAACTAGAATGCTATCGCACTGGAATCTCAATTAAAAACTCTGTTCCTTCACCTGGAGCGGAGTTGCAGTGCAGATGTCCTCCATGTTTTTCCGTCACAATCTGGTAACTCAGTGACATTCCCACCCCCCTGCCCTTCCTTAAAGGCTTGACGGCCAGGAACGGGTCGAATAAACGCTGTTGTAGAGTTTTAGTCATCCCAGGGCCATTATCTGCAATTCGAATTCTGACCCAATTGGAATCAAATATTTCAGTTCGAATGAGAATGGTTGGAATTTGCTGAGACTGGGAAATATATTTCCCTGTCTGCAAGGGAGGATTAGGAGATGCTTTGGCCTGGCGAAGGCTAATATCGCTCTCGGCAAGACTATCGATGGCATTGATCAGGATATTCATAAAAACCTGGTTCAATTCGCCTGCATAGCATTCTACTTTGGGTAAATAGCCATAGTCCTTCATGACCCGAATCGCTGTCCGTCCCGGTTTGGCTTTCATGCGATTGCCTAAAATCATCAGCGTGCTGTCAATGCATTCATGCAAATCGACTGCTTTTTTCTCCGCTCGATCGAGTTGGGAGAATGTCCGCAGCGAGCGCACAATGCCGCAGATCCGATCTGCCCCAGCCTGCATAGAAAACAACAATTTAGGCAGATCGCTTTTGAGAAATTCCAAATCGATCCGTTCCATCTGCTGTTGAATCTCTGGACTAGCTTCATGAGGTTCAGTTTGATATAGCTGCAACAACTGCATCAAATTTTGGATGTAGCGCGTCGCATGGGGAAGATTGCCTTGAATAAAGTTTATGGGGTCATCAATTTCATAGGCAACTCCCGCTACAAGCTGACCTAAACTGGCCATTTTCTCGCTTTGGAACAATTGAGACTGTGTTTGTTGCAATCGCTGCAGCGTATCAGCTAATAGCCGGGATTTTTCTCGTTCTTTTGCTTCTGACTGCAATCGTTCCGCAATCTGAATCTTCAATTGTCGGTTTAACTGACTGAGCTGGTTGCTTTCCAGGATTTCGCGATCGCGCAGTTGTTTCTTTTCCAAACAGGCATCGATCCTGGCCTTCAGCTGTACCGGGTTAAAGGGCTTGCTGAGATAATCTTCAGCACCTCGTTCAAGACAGATAACAATGCTATCAAGATCGTTCAGGGCTGAGATCACAATGACAGGAACGTGACGACAGACATCATTACTTTTTAAATGTTCCAGAACCTCATAGCCCTTCATGCCTGGCATTACAATGTCTAACAGAATCAAATCGTAGCGTTCGGTCTCGACCATCTCTAACGCCTGCTGTCCGCTATTGGCCCTCGCAACCTTATGGCCATGCTTGGTCAACAACCTGGAGAGCAAATCGCGATTTGTTTCATTGTCGTCGACGACCAAAATCTTCCCAGTTGGAAAGCCTTGCCCATAATGCTGAGTGTCTTCCAAATATCTCAGAGTGCTAATCACTTCTTCCGCTAGCGCAGAGGTCTCTGAATTGTGAAAGCGGAGATTGAGCATCTCAGTTGATGTCGTCTCAGTTGATGTCGTCTCAGTTAATGTTGTCTCAGTTAATGTCGTCTCAGTTAATGTTGTCTCTACAGCCGCCAGATCGGGTTGATGCAACTGCTGTTTTGATAAAGTAACAATATCATCAATCAGCGTTAGCAAGTGATTTGCAGCACTATGGATTTTGGTCAAATCGGCAACAATCTCAGACGGAGCTTCTTCTAACAGCAGTTCGCAATAGCCAATAGCTGCATTGAGCGGCGTTCGTAGCTCCAGACGAATGGTTCTCCCAAAACTCGCAATATCAAGTTGGAATGAACTTGTTTCCAGTTTGGTTGGATCCAGAATGGTATGGATAAGGGATAGCAATTGCGTACCGCACAAATGAATTTTTTGTAGATCGGGAATAAATGCTGTACCCCCCTGATCGGCTAGCTCTTCCAATAGCATCTCGCTGTAACCCATAATTGCATTCACAGGGGTTAGCAACTCATGCCGCAAATTCGCCAGCAATATTTTTTTTGCGCGACTGTCTGTCAGCTTTTCGAAAATTCCCTGACTCATAACCTTGAAGTGCTGTCAATAATCTTAGCTTTCCCCAAAATCTCAAATAAACCGCGTCCATGTTGGGATCTGGAGTCTCCCCCCTAGGGCTTTTACCCTAACAGGATTGAGCAAGGGAAATAGGGCAGAAGTTTCTGTTGGTTACAAATCTTCAGCTTTGAAAAGCGAATCTGCTGTTGACAGAAGTCGCTCCCCTGGTGCAGGTTTAGGAAGGGTTTTGCGCTGGAATTGCCAATAATGGGGATACGCTCGCAAATTCCCTCATCTTTTAGCATAATCTTCTCTACCTTATCATGGCTGTTCGATAATGCGCTCATTTATACGCAGATTAAGAGGTAAAAATTGCTCAGGGAGATGAGAAAGACCAAAATGCGATCGCGACTAGAATACCCATTTATCCTGAATGAATCAGCGACCAACATCAGAATTTTTCATTCTGTATCCCCCATTACAGAATAGATCTATCTTTAGTTATCCTAAATAAAGGACAAACCCTATCTATCCTGAAAACTATCCAGAACCTCCGTCCCTTTTAAGCCATAGGTGGGTTGTCCTGCGATCGCAATCCAATGACAGGGATTTCCTACCTGAGACAAAACCCCAGATCCAATCAATGGACAACATCTAGATAGGCTCACTGAATTTCCTGGAATAAGGTTCAATGCGCCTGAAATTCCACATTTGCTCTTTATCAATATTCCCTGTTCCTTGGGCCAGATTCCTATGGCTTCTTTTGACAAGAATTCAGCAAACTCAGATCGGCCCGAGAGCAATACTCATTTGCCAATACAGGGTAGTGACAACACCACTAACCCACTGGAAGGATTTCTTGGGTTATTAAATGAATTGGGCATGGTTGCACCCCGATCGACAGAAAAACTGCATCCCTCCCCTGTAGACCAGTTGTCTGCTGCAACCTCCGAAGACTCCAGGCGCGCTGTTGAACAACATTCTGTAAGGGGAAACACCACCAGATCTCCTTTAAAAACCGCAGCAGTCCATCCGCCTCTACCTGTTCCTTCTGATGCTTATTCCCCTGCATCAGTTTTCCTCAACCCAACTCCCGATCGCTCAGCAGCAGCCAGCCTCGTATCCGACTCTCACAACCAACCCTTGTTAAAAGAACCCACAAAAGCACCAATAAAAGAGCAAACAGCCTCCCACAAACCAGATCGCCCCATTCCTATCGAAATTTCTGCAAATGAAGTTTCAGATTTGTCTCCAGACGTTCAAAATATGCAGCAGCACCAACAACGCCCTCTGGCACCCACAGCTCAGACTACCAAGCCAAAAGAAATCGCCGACTCAGCAGATAATTCCTTCAAGCAATTGCAAGAATTGCTCATTGGATCCGAACTCAGCAAGCAGCACCAGCAGTCGGAGACCTTGAGTCAAAAACTTGAACACCTAGAACAACAAGTTGCTGATTTATCTACCCTGGTTGGGCCTGGCTTAGAACGAGGGCAACAACAAGCTGCCACTTTGACCCAAAAGTTAGTCGCACTCGAACGGCAGATCGCCAATATTGCCGCGCTGATCGGCCCCGGATTAAATCAGGGACAACATCAGGTTGCCACTTTGACCCAAAAGTTAGTCGCACTCGAACGGCAGATCGCTGCTGTTACAACTCTGATTGGTCCTGGATTACATCAGGGAGAATCCGCCGTTGCCCTTCCTTCTGCCACCATTGAACTTGGCTCTCAGACCAACGCCTCAACTCCAGCTAACTCCAGTCTGGGGCAAGGAAAAGCAGAAGCTTCAACCTTGACTGGCTCCAGTCTGAATCAGGGCAAGCAACAGGTTGCTACCCTGACTGAAAGGCTGATGGACATAGAACGGCAACTCGCCGCTCTAGCGCAGTTTTTGGATCCAGCCTATACAGAACAATACGAACAAATTGAAGCTCTGGCCCAGCAGCTGACTGAGATCGATCGCCAACTGACCGATCCGCAAGCGGCAATCGCACGATTGCTGCCTGCGATTGTTGAAGTACTGAGGCTTAAAATTGCCAGCTCTAAAGCGGAAATTTGCCAGGTGCTTGCCCCCATTATTGATGAAGTCATCGAAGGTAAGATTCAGCTGGACAAGGAGGCAATGGGTTCAGCACTGGCCCCGATTATTTCAGAAGCGATTGTTCAGCATATCAGCGAAGCTCCACAGGATGTGGGTCGTTCAATTGGGCCAGAAATTGCAGTGGCCATCCGCGAGCAAATCCGTTTGGACCGAGACGCGATCGCAAGCGCGCTTGGCCCCGAGATGGGAAAAGCTATCCAGGAACAGGTAAGACTTGAGCGAGATGCGATGGTAGATGCCCTCTATCCTGTCATCGGTAACACGATCACTAAATACCTCAAAGAAGCGATCCGAGCAATTAACGAAAGAGTAGAAAATGCCTTCAGTCCAGAAGGTATTTCGCGTAAAATTCGTGCTACAGTTCAAGGCGTCTCCGAGGCAGAACTGATTCTTCAGGAATCCGTACCCTTTACCGTTAAAGCCATTTTCCTCACCCACAAAACCTCCGGCTTAGTCATCGCCGAAGCCCAGCAAACTGGCAACCAAGAGCTAGAGTCCGATATGATAGCCGGAATGCTAACCGCAATTCGGAGCTTCGCCAGCGACTGCATTGTTCAACCTGGCGAAGTATCAGAACTAGGTGAAATTGACTACGATAAATACAAAATTGTCATGGAAGTTGCAGGGTATTGCTACCTGGCAGCAGTGCTGGAAGGCGAACCCTCCAAACAATTCATCCTCAACCTCAGACAAACCCTGGGCACGCTCATTCAAACCCATTCCAAAGCCATTAAATCTTTCGATGGCGATCCAGACACTGTTCCCCAGGCGATTCATCAGCTGCTGGAAACATTACGAGATGGCCCTGCAAACCCCAAAAAACGAAGGCCGCCTCTTCTTCTCTTCATTGGGGTTGGACTGCTCAGTCTGATTTTCATTCCATTCGGAATGTATGTAGCAGAACGTCGCATTGAAGCAAAAGCAAGACGGGCGATCGCTGCAGATCCAGTACTCGCCCTTTATCGTCTCAACGTAGATGCCCAGCGAAACACCTTAAAATTAGCAGGGCAGCTTCCCAGCTCCAAGCTCCGAGAGAAGGCAGAACGGCTTGCCCAAAATGTTGCCCCCAACCGGGAAATAGAGAACAACATTATTTCAGTTGAACTCCCCCCCGATCCAACTCTAATTGCCGCCGAAATAAAACGAGTTACAGCCATCCTGAACCAAATGGATGGCATTCGTATTGTTTCTCAATACAAAGCTGGTAAAGTGATTGTGGAAGGAACAGTCCTTCAGCCTGATGATGCGGGGAAAATTGCTCAAGCCTTTGCTCAAATTCCAGGAGTAGGACTCCAGGCTGTAGTCAATACCATCCAAATACAGCAACTTGCACTTGCCACGCGCATCTACTTTGATGTGGGGTCTGTGAAGATAGCCCCTGTTGATATGGAAATCAAAATCATTCCTATCAAGCGATTTTTGGACCGTTACCCGGAAACCCACCTGAGGATTGTCGGCCATGCTGATCTGAGCGGTAATGCTGGCGAAAATGAGCAGCTAGCGTTGCGACGAGCCAGTTTGGTCAGAAATGCCCTGGCAATGCAAGGGATCGATCCAGAACGAATAGAAATCATTGGCACCCGAATGTTTCCTCCCGGTATTACTCCAGATCGAGCGCTATGGTTAAGTCGATGCGTTCGATTTGAACCCTTAACTCCTGTTGTGCGAGGTCATTGATTGTGGCCCCAATTTCGAAGAAAATCTGTCTCATTGGTGATTTCGCTGTTGGCAAAACTAGCCTGATTCGACGATTTGTGGAACGTCAGTTTGAAGACAAATATCTTTCAACGGTAGGTGTAAAAATTTCCCGGAAGTCCGTTGAGATCGATCCGGTACAACAAACAGAAACGTTGAAACTACAGCTATTAATCTGGGATATAGAAGGCAGCACCAAATTCAAAGGGATTGCCCCCAGTTATTTGCAAGGAGCAAAAGCTGCAATTGTTGTTGCTGATGCAAGCCGTAAAGAGACGATCGATCACTTATTGAATCACATCGATCAATTCCTCTCCGTTAATCCAAAAGGTTTACTGGCTGTTGCCCTGAATAAAGCAGATCTGGTTGATACGGAAACACTAAAACGGTTGCTCTCTATCATTCAGTATGGAGACCGAACTGAGGTTTTAGGGACTTATTCAACCTCAGCAAAGACAGGTCAAAATGTTGATGAGATTTTTCAAAAGCTCGCGTACGAGATTGTAAACCGCTAAATTTTCAAAGCTGGAAATCAGCGAGATCTACATTTTTCAAGGATTTCAGCCAACCTATTCTAAGATTTAGCTTAGAATAGGATTTAGAGTCAGTTAAATAGTCGATTCAATCTCTACCCTCTAACAATTGGAATCGCTATCTTTAAAGGTAGGTATTTCCTGGATATTTTTACAAAAGTAAGAGACTCTCCATGAACCCTCTGGCAAAAAAACTCCTGACTGTGCGCAGCACAGAGTATTTGAGCCTGGATAAAAATTTTGCGATTCTGGAAGTGTCTCCTGGAATCCAGCGCTTTGCAGATGGTTCTGCAAACATTAGCCTGGGCAGCGATATTCGTTCCAGTTTTCCTGAACTTATCGGGATTGAAGATACTTTATTAGAAATTCTTCAGGAACCAGAGGCTAATTTTGAGTTAAAAGGGATCCGTCGTGCTTTAGAGAATGGTTCTGCTCTATATTTCGATCTTTACGTTGTTCAATATCAATCCATTGATGATGTTGGAAACTGTTTAATTGTTTTAATTGAAGATGTGACAGAAATGATGCTTCTGCAGCAAGCATTGTTTCAAAGGGCGAACGAATTAGAATTATTGCTCAGTGCTTTGAAAACTTCTAAAAATTACATTAATAAGATTATTGTTTCCATGAAGGATGTGCTTTTTGTAACAACAGATTCAGGCAAGATAAAAACAACTAATCCTGCAGCAGAAAATTTATTTGGTTACAGCGAAGCAGAATTGCTCGATCGTCCCATTAGCATGATTATTCCTGACACCAGCTTTTTACAGGAATCTAGCCAGCTTGCCCGATCTGCTGCTCAGGAAATGTTGCAAAGTGTAGAAGTCAATTGCTGCAACAAATCGGGAGAAGAGATCGCAATTGAATTTTGTTGTTCAATCATTGAAACAGAGCAGGAGGGAACGCAGAATTTTGTTTATATTGGTCGCGATATCACCGAACGTAAGCGTACAGAGGCAGCACTGCGTTTAGAAAAAGAAGAGTCAGAGCGACTGTTGCTGAATATTTTGCCCCTACCGATTGCTGAAAAACTGAAACAGCAGCAGGTTTCTATTGCAACTCACTATGATGAGGCAACTATTCTATTTGCAGACATTGTTGATTTCACAGGCTTAGCTGCACAACTGTCCCCGTCAGAGCTGGTTGATTTGCTCAATCAGATTTTCTCAGCGTTTGACCGATTAGTGGAGCAGTATGGTTTAGAAAAGATTAAAACGATTGGTGATGCTTACATGGTGGTTGGCGGTTTGCCAATTCCCAGCACCGATCATGCTGAAGCGATTGCTGACATTGCTTTATCAATGCAACAGGAAATTGCTAGGTTCGAAAGGAGCGATCGCAAGCCCTTTTCCCTCCGCATTGGCATCAATACTGGCTCTGTAGTAGCTGGAGTTGTAGGACTGAAAAAATTTATTTATGACCTCTGGGGCGATGCGGTCAATATTGCCAGCCGTATGGAGTCGCAGGGACAGTCAGGGGGGATTCAGGTGACAGAGGCAACCTACGAACGCTTAAAAGACAAATATATTTTGCAACGACGAGGCTTGATGCACATCAAAGGCAAAGGTGAAATGACAACCTATTGGCTCAAGGGTAAAAAGACACAAAATGAGAGCTAAGCGTTGCTGTCTTGCAAGCTGGAGCGAAGAGAACGTTAAATTTAGGGTGTTGAGCGCGATCGCAACCAAAATAAAACGAATCAGAATTCCTATTCTTTACATATCTGAATTAAAAGATTCAATCTGCAATTGAAGTCAGATGATCTGAAATCCTCGCAAAGGATAAACCAGGGTGGCCAAAATGAATCTTCTCTTAAAAAAAATCCTGACCTCAAGGAGCAAAGAATATCTCAATCTAGATAAGAACCTGAAAATCTTAGAAGCATCAACTGGAGTAGAACGATTTGCCGATCGGCCTAATGAAGTCAAAAAAGGGAACGATATTCGTCTTAGCTTTCCTGAACTGATTGGTGTTGAAGACATTCTGCATTCTATCCTGCACAGACAAAAAGATAGTTTTGAATTAAACGGTATCAGTCGTTTTATCGACGACGATCGTCCACTGTACTTCGATCTCTACATCACTGAAGGCATCAATCAAGAAAGATTAGAAAGCTGTTTGATTGTTTTGATTGAAGATGTAACAGAATTGATGGTTGCGAAACAAGCTTTAGTACAAAGAGCAAGCGAAGCAGAACTTTTACTCAGTGCCTTGAAAGCCTCTCGAGATTATATTGAAAAAACGATTCAATCGATGGCAGATGTATTGCTTGTTACGACAACTTCAGGGAAGATAAAAACGATTAATCCAGCAGCAGAAAACTTGTTTGGTTATCGCCAGTTCGAGTTAATCGATCGGTCAATTTCGCTGGTTATTCCTGATGAAGACTTCCTTCACCAATTTGAACAAAAACAGCAATCCTTGCAGGAAAATAATTTACCTCGTATAGAAGTTACTTGTAAAACTAAATGTGGGCAGGATATTATTATTGAGTTTTGTCGCTCGAACATTCAGACAGAAATCGAAGATGTCAAAGATTTTGTTTACATTGGTCGAGACATCACTGAACGCAAACGTGCGGAAGCGGAAATGCAAAAAACATTGCAGCGAGAGCGAGAATTAAATGAGCTTAAATCACGCTTTATTTCAGTTGCTTCCCACGAATTTCGCAATCCGCTATCAGCCATACAAATGGCTGCTGATTTACTAGAAACATATGGCTCGGCATTTACTGAAACAGAGAAATATCAACATTTTCATCACATTAAAGATGCAGTTAAACAAATGACGACGCTGTTGGATGACGTATTGATCTTAGGTAAAGTTGATGCCAGGAAAGAGAAGTTTAACCCCATACTTGTAGACCTAGAACAATTGTGCCGAAGCTTTGCCGAAGATATGCAGATGATTGACAGATATCAGCATATACTATCTTTCCGTTGTCAAGGATCTTGTAGAGAAGCTTGGGTAGATCCAAAACTTCTGCGTCATATTTTTGTCAATTTGCTTTCCAATGCCCTCAAATACTCTCCTGCGGGAAGTACTGTAGATTTCTGCCTCACTTATCGAGGCAAACAAGCGATTTTTGCTGTCCAGGATCGAGGAATTGGTATTCCTCCAGAAGATCAACTCAGATTGTTTCAAACCTTTCATCGAGCTGGGAATGTAGGCGATCGTCCTGGAACTGGGCTAGGTCTATCGATTGCTAAAAGATATGTTGATTTACATGGTGGCACCATTTCGTTTTCAAGCAAAGTAGGGATTGGTACAATATTTCAGGTGACTTTTTCTCTAGACAACCACCCTGAAATATCAACCTGACTCTTAGATATCATGTAGTTTGTTAAGATCTCAATTCTCATACTCCAAATAGATTTGTTTTGATCGATCTCTTATGTGTAGTTGGCACTTCAGTGCTGCTGAGTTTCAATAGAGTAAAGTCAGAACTTTCACAACGAGTTTGATGATCTGAGCGCTTGTTTGTAGTTGGCACTTCAGTGCTGCTGAGTCTCAATAGAGTAAAGTCAGAACTTTCACAACGAGTTCGATTGAACGCTAGGTTTTTTGACGCCCTTGGGCTAAAGCCCTCACTACAATATGACTAATATTCTTAGCATTCTAAAGCTTTCAGCAGCCATTTTTATCCTGATTATGGCGTCTAAATTATGGACACCTGCTTTGGCCAATTATCGAGGTTGGATAATCTGGGGAACGTTCGCAGTCAATACAATCTTGATTGTTTCTGAGATTGTTTTACGCAAAACGAAATTAGTTCAAAAGGTTCTAAGCTTTGCAATTTTAGCAATTGCTGTTTTAGCAGTGGTTACCATTCTATTCACTGGAGTTAGACGTTACCAGATCGAACAAAATGTTCTTAACTCAGATGAAAATACGTTAGAAGAATTAGGCCAGCATTTTATCGTTGGTTACAAAGATGTTGATGAACTAACAAAGCTGGTTGAACGCAAAGCAATTGGTGGAATTTTTATCACTACCAGAAACATTCAGCATAAAACTGCAGCAGAGATCGAGACAGAAATTGACACGTTACAAGCCATTCGTCAGACCCAGGGTCTATCACCTCTATGGGTTGCTACTGACCAGGAAGGAGGTGGCGTCTCGCGCTTATCTCCTCCCCTGACTCAGCTGCCTCCACTGGCAAAAATTGTTGCTCAACAACAAACAGAAAGTGCGCGTCAGCAAGCGGTGGCTCAATATGCAGAAGTTCATGGCAAAGAGCTGTCTGAAGTTGGTGTGAATCTTAACTTTGCGCCAGTAGTCGATTTGAATAAAGGAATCATTAATCCAAAAGATAAATATTCTCAGATCTATCGACGTGCCATTGCTTCAGATAAAAATATTGTGGCGGTGGTCGCTTTGCAGTATTGTCGAACTCTGGAAAAATATGGTGTGGGATGTACAATTAAGCATTTTCCTGGACTGGGTAGAGTAGAAGCAGATACTCACATTACTCAAGCCGATCTGCATGCGTCGGTGGACGAGCTAGCCCATGATGACTGGTTTCCATTTCGCTACGTCATAGAAAATTCTCAAGCATGGATGATGTTGAGCCATGTCAGACTGGTTGAGATGGATGCCAAACATCCAGTGTCTTTTTCCAGACAGGTTGTTACTGAATTGCTGCGAGAGCGCTGGCAATATGACGGAATTTTGGTAACAGATGATTTTTGTATGCAAGCGGTTTACAACAGCAAGGCAGGGGTCGAAGCTGCCACAGTGGAAGCCATTAATGCGGGGGTTGATTTAATTCTGGTTGCTTTTGATAGCGATCTGTATTATCCAACGATGTATGCTTTGTTGAAAGCCAAAAAGGCTGGAGTGTTGAATGAGGATTTGCTACAACAAAGTCACACAAGGTTAGCAAGAAGGAAACGTTAATAATATAGTGTTTGCTTGTTCTATGGAGATTGGTTTTCAGCCTTGGGAGGAAATGCAATGCCCTTCAGCGCTTGAAGTGCTGACATCGTGAAGTTGGAGGATAACTGGCTGACGTTTGTCTTTCCCAGTCACTCTGTCTGAGTTAATTTCTCACCAAGTTGTTCAACCCGTTCAGCAGCATTTTCCATCACTTCAGACATTTTTTCCAATATTTCGCCTGGGTACTTTTCTAAAACCTTCGTAGAAAATGCAACTCTCCCCTTGACTTCATCCAGATCGATGATGACTGCCTTGATGGATTGACCGATTTCGAATAAGGTCTCAAGAGAATCAATGTACTTTTTGCTAATTTGCTTGATGTGGAGCAAGCCTCTGGTACCGTTAAAGTCAATGAAGATTCCAAAGGGTTCGATCGCGACAATGGTGCCGTCTATTAATTGCCCAATTTCTAGGCGTTTGAGTCTGGATACTCGGGTTGCTAACCGTTGAGATAGAACAAGCTTTCTGCGATCGGGATCGACTTCCAGAAAACTCACTGTTAGGGTTTTCCCAATGAGTAAATCCAGATTTTCTCGTTCATCCAGATGCGATCGCGGGATAAATCCTCTCAAACCCTGAACGTCTACTGTTACACCACCCCGATTGACACCGGTAATTTTGACTGGAATTGTTTCTCCATCTGTCTGACATTGAGTGAGTTCTTCCCAAATTCGCTTGATTTCCAACAAACGTAGAGAAAGAGTGATCTGCCCTTCTGCATCTTGTTCGCGGACAATCAGAAAGTCTCGCTCTTCCTGTAAAGGCAAAACTGCTGCAAGATCTGCGATTTGTTTCAAAGAAACTTCCGATAAAGGCAAAAACGCTGCTGCTTTGCCGCCGATATCGACGTAAGCCCCATCCGCCTCATGACTGAATACTTTGCCGCGAACAACTTGTCCCCGTTGAAAATTATAGTCATGTTGATCGAGGGCTTTGGCAAAGTCGTCAGTGGAAAAAGACAAATTGACCTCCAAACATATCAAAAAGCACCCTATACCTTAGGGATTTCCAAAACAGAGACAGTGGGGAATAATATAAAGTAACTAATTATTTGTTGTCTTAAACAAATGAGTGTCGTTAGAACTAGATCGCATAAAACCCCTCTATATCAAGGAGTATAGCGGGATTTTTGATTTTTGGATAGATTGTTGAGCGATTGCTACCATTATTAAATTAGATGTCGTTTATCCGAACGATCGCAAATTAATTGTCATCTTCAGGAATCTGGGATTTTTTGGGGTCTTCTCAAAAATTAACAAATCAGGTTGTCGGACCCATTGAAATAGTAATGCGTTTGTATGCATAAGCATAACTTTGTCCGAATAAATATATTTGTGTAATAGCAATATTTGTACAATATGATCCTTTTATCAATCAATCGCTATCTGTTATTGGGCAACGAACCCAAGGAAAAGCAACACAAGGGCGAGTGTTGTCGCTTTGGATAGCCTGGGAGCCAATGTGCAACTTGAAGCGGAAACGATTCAATGTCTCTGAGAGATTAAATGTCTCTGAGACTGTACGATCGCAACAACCCTGGCCAAAAATTGCCCATAAGCTACTGAACAATTGAGACGTGTGATGCAAACGATGTAGTGTCTTGTTCAACAACGAAAAAGAGACAGACACAAGAATAGCAGGAACTTCAGCAAAGTGTTCTATCTGCCGAACCTGAGAAACTTGGGACATTAGGAATTGAGAATAGGCTGCCAAGTATAAGGTTTTCACTTACGACGAGATTGCTGAAGACTATAGCTGCTCATCATGGCTGAGACTAAAGTGAAGACTTAAATACAGACAAGAAATTTTATCCGAAACTTATATAACACGACCTGGAAGGTTATTTTGAAAGCCTTGCTCCACAAGGCTTTCAAAATAACCTATTTTTCTGTTCTGGCCCGAAGAAATGAGGGTTAGCGCCCACTTCGGGGACGCTAACCTTCCAAGTAGGGTATATAAGATGTTTGTCCGAGAATGGTGGTAATTCACAGCCCAGGCTATTGGTGTACATCGACTTTGTGAAGTATTCACAAGATTAGAAGCCCTTGGATACTACACTCAGAAACTGGAGAAGCTCCTCTTTTAGTCATTCATGTCAATAATCATTCATGCCAATCCACCAGGCTGGAAAACTAACTCTTTAGAACGCATTGGCTATCCTGTTGAGAATTGCCTGCAATGGCAGAGAAATATTGTTAAAGTCAAACGGTCATTGTCTCGAAGTTGCGAGAAGCTGTACGAACTTCTTCTCAGTCCTGCCATGGGGTACGAGAGCAAATTTTTAGCAGTCTCGATCGTGAAATCAAAGCAAATATTCCTCTGGCACCTAATATTTTTATTTCTCGAAAAAAAAGCGCATTTTCGAGTTAATGTCAATGCTCTCACGTCCCTTGACACTTTATCAAGATGAGATTTTATCCCTTACGTTATCAAAGATTTTGATTGGCAAGATCGAGCTAAGCTCTTCAGACAAGCTAAAGCGATCGTCATGCTCCATGGTGCAGGCTTGGCTAATACAGTATCTTCATCCAGAGAAACAACGGTCATCGAATCATTTGAGCGAAATATAGCCATTTCTCCTGTATTTTAGCAAAGAGCTTGAATTTAGAATATGGTTACATTTTTTGCGAATCTAGAGAAGAAAATATATTCGTAGATTGCCAACAACTAAGCCAACAACTTGAAAAACTTTTAACTTAACGTTACATCCCTCATCTTCACGATTGATATGCTCAATCAAATAGCGACTTAAAAATGCTGTTTATATTGGATTTGCGTTTTTTTTAGCAACTATTTATGCAATCGTTGTACTTCAGTCGCACGGGAACCGCTATATTTATCCATTCCTAACCCTTGAACAACTCGACAAAGTTTGTTAGTGTCTCAGATCTTTTTATCGCTGACAGGTGCAAATATTACACGCCTTGGAAGGTTAGCGCCCCTGAAGGGGGGCACCAACCCTCATTTCTTCGGGCCAGCATTAAGAAACAGGTTATTTTGAAAGCCTTGCTTCGCAAGACTTTCAAAATAACCTTCTAAGTCGTGAATATTACCTATTTTTTATACTGGCCTAAACAGACAGGGGTTGCCGTCCTTATCGAGGACGCTAATCTTTCCAGTCGCGTGCAAATTCATGAACGAGCACTGGCCATTTCGAGAATGAATTGGCATCTCCAGGTGCCAACTCATCCCTATCTCGGTTAATCCCTATCAACGAGCATGGAGGGATTCGAACCCCCGACCCTCAGAACCGGAATCTGATGCTCTATCCACTGAGCTACATGCCCTCAATATTCCTGAAATTGTAGCACTTAGAGGTAGCTGCCAGCTGCAATATTATTTAGATAGGGTGCGCAAGTCAGGATTTTTGAGGGTGTAGTTTCCACCCGCTCGCTCAAGAATCCTTATCATTGAAGGACTCCATATTTTTTATAGAAATGTTTTATTTGGTAGATTGTCGCAGTTTGTTTTTGAATTGAGGTTTGGGTTTGGCAAACAAGGATGAAGCTTATTTCATTCAGCAGATCGAGGAACGCTTTTGTTTTGTAAGGACAATTGTTAAAGAATTAGGCTAGTATTTGGGTGAGAAACTGAGGAGTGTTGTATATGAACGCCAAAATAAGAGGTTTAATTGCAGTTGCAGGTTTTGCTGTTGTTTCTACTGCAGGCATTGGCACTGCGATCGCAGGAGAAGACCGTCTGGATGAAAATTACTGGGTGACGCCGGTTCCAGAAGCCTGGTATGAAGCTTATTTTGACAACGACAAGGACTTTTATGCCAACCGCTCTTTTGGGCGCCAGCTGGCCTGGCAGTTTGGCTTTAGATTTCCCGATCTGGAAATTGAGGCGGATGGCAAATCAGTTAACGATTTTTATAATTACATGATGGATCGGCAGGCCCGTAGTGGCCCGATTCTGCGTACCCCCGATCTGGTGAATCCATTTAATAGTTCGCTGTTTACGTTGCCAAGTGCTCAGGTGGGTAGCCGACGCTCTCCTAGAGGTGAATTTGTCTTTGAGACACTTCCCCCTCGATAGAGAAGCAATTGGTGCAGTCAGTTCAACAACCTGGGGCTAAGCGGCATTGGATCGATCGCTTTCCTGTCGGAATGTTCCTTTCTTTTAACCGTTCTCCGAACCCGTTGTCCAATCTGTTTGTTGAGCAACAGCAACTGTGATTGAGTTGCCCAACAGTGAAGCCAAACCGAAGAGCTGAGCTTAAAAGCCAGGTTTTAGCTTGCGCTCGAGCTTAGATATGTGCTTCTGTTGCTGATTCAGCAAGGAAAATGAATAACCTGTAGAAAAATCCAGGGTGCAGGAGTTGAACCTGCCTGAGGCGAATTATGAGTTCGCTGCCTAAACCGCTCGGCCAACCCTGGTTTAGACTCATATTCTACTGCGAGTCCTCTGCTTTCGACTACTCTCAGAGAACCATGAAATTAAACTCAACAGTTACGCTTACCTTCATTTTATTGCTTCTGATGCTGGGGGCAGGCCTGATCAGTGCAGCCTGGGGGTTTGCTTTGGGGCATGAGGCTCTGAAGGGAATTACGCAGCCCGATCTGCGTCCAACCAATGATTTAGCTACATCCAATGGAAATTCTCCTCGCCGCAAGGGACAAACCCTCTTGCGAGAAGCGGATATTCTGGCTAAGGTACAAGCTCGGATGCAAGGTAAAGTTCAGAGCACGCCCAAGTCAGGTCAGAAATCTGCTGTCAATGTAGAGTATCAATCAGCTTCAATTGGCAAGCCTTCACCAGCGGGAAAGCCAGTATCCTCCTCAGCGTTCCCAATTACCAGTCACGATCGGGGAATCACATTCTCGGTGCGTTCAGTTCGTCAGCAGGGAGGGTCTTTATCCTTGGAAGTGAGTTTGAAGAATGAAGGGACTCAGCCTGTGCGATTTCTGTATAGCTTCTTGAATGTAACTGATGAACGAGGACGGGCAATTAGTGCTAGTACGGAAGGTTTACCAGGAGAGTTGCCTGCGAATGGGGAGCTTTTCTCTGGTGTTATTAGTATTCCAACTGCTTTGTTAGATAATGCCAAGCGTCTTTCTATGACATTAACTGATTATCCCAACCAGCAGCTCCAACTTCAAGCTTCTGGAATTCCAGTGCCAAGGTAAAATTTTTGCTCGCTCGATGCTTTGTATTACGAAGATGGAGCTGCGATCGCGTTTAATGTTCCAAGTTCCTAACCGAGAGAACTCTCATTATGGCGATCGATCAGGGTTCATCCAATTGTAAATGATGCAGCAAGTGTTGAAAAATTTAACCCTGTTTTCCTCTCCAGGTTGACCTTTCATGAGAGAAACTAGGGGGGTAGTTTTCAGCGATCGCAATTGAGTCTTGGGGGTGAATCTTTATTGTCCCACTCCTATCTCATTGCGCTTTCGTTATAAACTCCTGTCTCTCACCCCTAATCGCTTGCTTTGCAGTCTCCTCTCAGCTGGTCGGAAATTTTATTGCGATTGCTGCTAGTCTTGCTGCTGATTGCAATCAATGCTTTTTTTGTCGCTGCCGAGTTTTCGATCGTCGCGGTGCGACGCTCAAGAATTAACCAACTGGTCAGCACCGGAGATGCTCCCGCAAAGACCGTGCAGGGACTGCAACGCAGCATTGATCGTCTGCTCTCAACGACGCAATTGGGAATTACTCTATCTAGTCTGGCACTAGGCTGGATTGGAGAAAAAACTATGGCTGCTGCGATCGTAACCTGGGTGGAGCAGTGGCCACTGCCCGTTGCTTTCGACCGGGCCATTGCCCACTCAATTGCGATCCCAGCCGCATTTTTTCTCATCGTTTACCTGCAAATTGTTCTGGGCGAACTCTGTCCCAAATCCTTAGCTCTGTTGTATTCGGAACAGCTAGCGCGCTTTTTGGGACCATTGAGTCTAGCCATTGCTCGTCTCTTTAATCCTTTTGTGTGGATCCTGAACCAATCCACGCGCTGTCTGCTGAGACTGGTCGGAATCCAATACACAGGTCAGGGATGGTATAACCGTGTTACTCCAGAAGAGCTGCAACTGATTATCTCAACGTCCAGCGAATCAACAGGGCTAGAAGCAGAGGAACGGGAATGGCTGAATAACGTATTTGAATTTGGTGAAGTGTCTGCAGCAGAAGTAATGGTTCCCCGAACCAGTCTCGTCGCAATTCCTTATACTGCGACATTTCAAATGTTGCTTGGCGAAATTGCTCGATCCGGTCATTCTCGTTATCCAGTCATGGGAGAGTCACTGGATGATATTCGCGGCATCATCTACTTCAAAGCATTAGCCGAACCGCTAGTTCAAGGGAAACTCTCGCTCCAAACGTCTATCGATCCCTGGATTCGTCCAGCCAGATTCGTATCAGAGTATACCCCTCTAGGCGAACTGTTACCTTTGATGCAGCGCTCCCATCAAGCCATGGCGATCGTTGTCGATGAATTCGGTGGAACAGCTGGCCTGGTTACGCTTCAAGATCTGGCTGCTGAAATCATTGGCAGTACCCGCGAACCAGAAAATACTGAAGAACTGATTGTACAAAGTCTGGACGAACAAACGTTCCTGGTACAAGCGCAGATGCCTCTAGAGGAGGTGAACGAATTGTTAAATCTCAACTTTCCGCTTGCAGAAGAATACCAAACCCTCGGTGGGTTTCTGCTCTACAAATTTCAGAAAATTCCAACTGTTGGAGAAATGTTGTGTCATGGAGATTATGAACTGACTGTGATGTCTGCAATGGGGCCCCGGTTACATAAAATCCGCATTCATCGCCGGGACCCCACCGCTGCCGATCGAATTGCCCCGACGAGTTGCTCAGGAACATCACCTGATCCTATCTCCGAAGCAGGACCCGATCTGCTCCAACCCAACTTTCACACCGAGGGCAATCAAGATTTGCCCTCAGACGATGTTTGAAAAGTCCTAATGCAGGTGGCAAAACACCCTGGATCCACCTAAATTTCCCTTCAGTTGAATCTTTCCTGAAGTAAGCGTCATTCGGGGCTAGAGGGAATGGCGCTTACTAAGCAGATTACATCAGTTTGAAAACCGGTCAGTAGGATGTAAAGGGCCATGCCCGTGCCCATTACAGGCACTCTTGATGGGCGTGCTTTGTTTTGCCCATACGCTTAAGTCAGTGCCATTCGGGGCTAGGAGGAAGCCAATACTTTTCAAACATTCTCTCAGTCTGAATGGGGTTTATCTCAGTACAGGACAAAGCTTTTTCCTTGTTCCCATGCTCCGCTGGGGAACGGTATTTCAGAGGCGACTGCCTCCTAAAGCCATTTCTCACGAGGCGGTCGTCCCTAGGAGAATATTCCCGCGAACAAGAAAGGATGAAGGCTATACCTTGAGTTTGACACGTTGCGATTTGTTGTAAGTTGTCAGGGATGAGTCACAGGTGCTAACTCATCCCTCAAATTACTAATGTTCACGACTTGGAAGATTAGCGCCCCCGAAGGGGACGCTAACCCTCGTTTCTTCGTGCCAGAACGGGAAAATAGGTTATTTTGAAAGCCTTGCTCCGCAAGGCTTTCAAAATAACCTTCCAAGTCGTGTAATGCTCTAATTCTGACTCCCTAAAGCAAAGTTTTTTCTAGGGGTAATGATATTTTTGGAACGGAGAGGGAGGGATTCGAACCCTCGGTACGAAGTTGCCTGTCGTACAACAGATTAGCAATCTGCCGCTTTCAACCACTCAGCCACCTCTCCAGGCTGGCGAAAATATATCATAGCAGATCTTGGTCAGAGCAGAGCCAATGATTCAAGACGAATTGCTGTTTCGATGTAGCCTTATAATCAAGAGAGTCCCAATTGGTCAGAATTTTTGAGCGCACGAGTAGAACTCGTGCGCTCAAAAATTCTGACTGGTTTCCCTCTTTCCTATGATAAGGTTGCCAGACGGCTTCCCAAAAATGACCTCGAAGCACCTCTGAACTCATGAATGTTGCAATTATTGGTTGTGGTTATGTTGGTACAGCTGTTGCCCATCTCTGGACGCAACAGTCTCTGGATGTAACTGTCACCACCACGACTCCTGCCCGCCTGCCGGAATTGGCAGCCATTGCCCAGCGCGCAGTGCTGCTGAATGGTAGCGATGCAACGGCTGTCCGTACCCTACTAGATCGGCAGCAGGTTGTCCTTCTTTGTCTTGGTGCTCGCAATGCTCAATCCTATGAAGAAACATACTTGCAAACCGCAAAGACCTTAGCCAGTGTTCTGCCCCAATTCCCTAGCATGAGGCAACTGATCTATACCAGTAGCTACGCTCTCTACGGCAACCAGCAAGGAAACTGGGTTGATGAAACTTCACCAATTGCACCAGCCAGCCGTAACACCGAAATCCTGGCGGAAACGGAGCGGGTCTTGCTCAATGCTGCCCATGGGACATTAAATGTCTGTATCTTTCGGCTCGCCGGAATTTATGGCCCAGGACGCACATTAGCGAGAATTTTTCAGCGTCTTGCGGGTACCACCCAACCTGGTGATGGTAGAAATTCCAGCAACTGGGTTCATTTGGATGATATTGCTGGTGCCATTGACTTTGCCCGACAACATGGATTGCAGGGGATTTACAACCTGGCCAACGATCGGCCCCTGCCCAGACGGGAGTTGATTGAGCAGGTCTGTGCAGCTTGCAACTTGCCTGCGGTCACCTGGGATCCGGCTCAGCCCAGCAAGCGCCCTTACAATGTTAGGGTCTCCAATCAGAAATTCAAACAGGCAGGCTATACCTTTGCCCATCCGGAAATCAATTTCTTGGATGGAACTTAATATACACGACTTGAGCGCTCACCCAATAGACTCTGTAGCACTGAAGTGCCCACTACGAACTTGCCCAATTTTAGTTATGTCAAAGCAGTAGGCTGATATAACACGATGAGCATCGATTGGGAGAGCACAAAAATCTCAAGGCTGGATATAGTAACATTTCCTCTTCTGACTCCTGCCCTCTGACTCCTGCCTTTTCAATATCAGAGAACAATTTCCTCGCCGCGCTCGGTGAACCGAACGGTTTGAATGTTCCATTCAGCATTTTTGGTTAAGGTTTCCTTCAGGGCGATAAATAGCGCCCGCTGTTCGCAACTGGAGAGAGAGGTAAATTTGCGCTTGGAGCTGGTGGCTAGTCTGAGGTCAACAGTGGCAACGGTACCTTCGACGCTGACGCGATAGCCTGCCAGACTGAAGTCGGCGGTGTCTTCGCGATCCAGCACTTCCCCAATCGCTGCTTCGATGGACTTGGTGGCTGGAACTTCGACTTTTTCTGGCACGAATTGTTCGCAGCGATCGTCTAGATTGTAGATGGTGACTGAGACCTTCTCTGCTGATTCGTCGGTGGGTCGAACGGCGAATTCTTCTGAGGGAATCCGGAGCGAGCGACGGGAGGCTATATTTTCTGTGCCGTCTGGGGCTGTGGTTTCTGGAGCTGTTTCGATTGCAGGGGGTTGGGTTTGAGCGGTGGCGCTGTCGCCTTCGCGGAGGGTGGCAGGGGGGCTGCAACTGCCGAGACCGATGGCCAGGGCTGCGATCGCACTAATCGCCAGTGACGTTCTAATCTTGTTCACAATCCTGCTCAGTAGTTATCGAGTGCTTTCCATGATTGCTCGAATCGAGTTCGTTAGCGAACTCTCCAGGCAAAGGAAAGCTGCTGCTACCGAGAACAAAGGGTAGATTGAGCAGAAGCCAAAATGGGCTTCTACCTCTATTATGAGCTACACGTCCTTGAACTGGGATTCAGGAAAAAGTTAATCTAACGTTGCTTCTTCGACTTCTTCCAGGGGGGGCGGTGCGTCGGTCGGATTGCGCAGCATTTCTACCATGGCTTGAATGTCAGCGGGTGGAGGTGGGGTGAGGCGGGAAACAATCCAGGTGACAGCGAAGTTGAGCACCATGCCGACGGTACCAATGCCTTCCGGGGACACGCCGAAGAACCAGGGATCCATGCTGTAGAATTTGACGCCGATGATGTAAAAGGCGGTAAAGGAGAGGCCCATCACCATGCCAGAGATCGCGCCTTCCCGGTTGGTGCGTTTGTCGAAGATGCCCAAAACGATGGTGGGAAAAAAGCTGGCGGCTGCCAGGCCAAAGGCAAAGGCCACGACCTGGGCCACAAATCCAGGGGGATTGATGCCGAAATAGCCCGCGATCGCGATCGCAAAACCGACCATAATCCGACCTACCAGCAACCGTCGTGACTCTGATGCCTCTGGATTGACCAGGCGAAAATAGATATCGTGGGCCACTGAACTGGAGATCACCAGCAGCAGACCTGATGCTGTAGACAATGCTGCGGCCAACCCACCTGCTGCCACCAGCGCCACCACCCAGGGGGCCAGTTTTGCCACTTCAGGCGTTGAGAGAACGATGATATCCCGGTCAATTTCGATCTCATTGTTAGTTTCATCGGGAGCCAGTTCCACCCGGCCGTCGCCATTTTTGTCTTCAAAGGCGAGCAGGCCAGTATTCTCCCATTTTTGCACCCAGTCGATCTGACGGACGACTTCTACTGGCTGGTTGTGCAAGCTGTCGATCAAGTTGTAGCGGGCAAAGGCTGCTACGGCGGGGGCAGTGGTGTAAAGCAGAGCAATGAATAGCAGCGCCCAGCCAGCGGAGTACCGCGCTGCGCGGACGTTCGGCACTGTGTAGAAGCGGACGATGACATGGGGTAACCCTGCGGTGCCTACCATCAGGGCGATAGTGATGAGTAAGACATTGAGCATGGACTTATTGGCAAAGGGCTGGGTGTACTCGTAAAACCCCAGGTCAACCTGAATCTGGTTGAGCTTTTCAACGATGTCGCTGAAGGTAAAGGCAAATTGAGGAATGGGGTTGCCGGTGAGGACCCAGGCGATCGCGATCGCGGGAATCAGATAGGCAACAATCAACACCAAGTACTGAGCCACCTGGGTCCACGTAATGCCCTTCATGCCGCCGAGAACGGCAAAAAAAGCAACGATCACCATACCCAAAACCACCCCGGTACTGATATCCACCTGCAGGAAGCGACTGAAGACAATTCCCACCCCCCGCATTTGGCCGGCTACATAGGTGAGGGAGACAAAAATAGCCGCAATCACTGCTACCAGACGGGCAATATTGGAGTAATATCGATCGCCCACAAAGTCCGGTACGGTATATTTGCCAAACTTGCGTAAATAGGGGGCCAGTAACAGAGCCAGAAGCACATAGCCGCCAGTCCATCCCATGAGATAAATCGAGCCATCGTAGCCCAAAAATGAAATCAACCCGGCCATGGAGATAAACGACGCGGCCGACATCCAGTCTGCTGCCGTGGCGGCTCCATTCGCGATCGCAGGCACACCCTGTTCCGCGACAAAAAAACCTTTACTATCTTTAACCCGCGAGCGCCAGCCGATATAGAGATAAAGAATAAAAGAAATGATGACAAAAAGCGTAGTCCAAACTTCAACAGACATAACTAAATTCGATCGGTTAATGGTTAATGGTTAATGGTTGATGGTTAATCGTTAATGGTTCATGGTTGAGGTTTGATGGTACGAAATCCGTAGCTCTAGAAAGTCCAGATCGACTTCAACGATGAACACCCAACAATGAACAATGAACAATCAGCAATGAACCCTCACCGCTTATGTTTGCGGTCGAGTTTGTCCATTTGAATGGCGTAGATGAAAATCAGCACGACGAAGACGAAGATTGCCCCTTGCTGCGCGATCCAAAATCCCAGGGGCAGGTTGCCTAAATGGAGTCCGTTTAATGGCTTCACCAGCAGGATGCCGCAGCCAATGGAGACGATGGCCCAAACGGTCAAGAGCGTCCAAATCAGGGTTGTGTTTGCACGCCAGTAAGCCTGATGCTTGTTCTGGTTCATTGGGTTTTGTATATCCAGGTTCAAGAGTTTAGTCTACAGGTTGGGTGGGGCGAACACCAGCGCTGAGCCTGAAGAGACAGCAATTCTAACTTCAGAACAGTCTGTGCGCTCAAACGTTTTGACTGGTCGATTGCTACCCGTGCGATCGCAAAAAGAGCAGTATCCTGATAGAAGCACCTTGCTTGCCCCATCATCTTAATTGAGTGAAGTGATGAAGACGCTGCCGCTAACTGAGCCTGTTACCTTGCCTGTCCCAGCACTGCCCCGGGCCGCGCTGGACGAACTCTATCATTTCGCGCAATACCTGCAATTCAAATATAAGGTCGATTTAGAGGGAACTTTGGCAGCGTTGGAGGATGAGATAGACAGCTTCGATGCTGATGTTGCCTTACAGGAACCGGGTGCAGTCTCGCTCGCTCGCCTGAAGCAAGAGTTAGGGTTGGGATGAGGATCGAATTTTTCTTAAGTTTGCTAGCAAAGCAGGACAGGAGCTGTTGTCGCTTTGCGTTTCCTGGATGTCTTGGTGTTGAAGCTCTTACCTAAAAATCATCAGGCCATCGCTGCCTTCCATGAATGATTCGCAGGATTTCAACCGTCTCCTCATCCGCTCGGTAGGCGGCAATATAGGGTGTTTTTGCGATCGCAAATTCTCTGGTGCCAGGGACACGACCAGGCCTGCCTGCACGAGGTTATTTTGCTAACACTGCAACGGCTTCATGAAGTCTATCTCTGACCCGCATCGCAGCGTAGGGATCGTCCAGCAAAATATAATTGACAATCTCCAGCACATCTTCCCGTGCTTTGTCTAACCAGATAACGTTCAATTCAAGGCAGTTTCAATCTTTTTGTCAATTTCAGCCATCACCTCATCATGGGAAAACCACGTTGCATCGGGGCTATTGGCATGTTCAACGGCTGCTTCAATCCGCTTTGCAATCCGATCTTCCTGGGCGACATAGGCAGCAACGGCTTCAGCAGCGAGTAGAGCTTCGCTTCGCTGGGTGGATTGTGCCAGTGCAGCGAGTTTCGTTCTGGTGGTGGGGTCTAGTTGGATCGCGAGCGTATCTTCAGACATACAGGGTTACTCAGAGTTGCGCTCAGCTGATGTTGCCAGTATAGCAGCAATCGAAACGTTCCTCCCATAGCGCGTTCGGCTCTGCCGTCCCGCAGGGAATCGCCAGTCCTGTCCGCAGATCGGCTGCAGTCAAGGGGAGTTAGTCAGGCAGTTCGAGGGTAATTTGCATCATTTGGACTCCGCATCGCGCTCTTCGCTCAGTGTATCGAAATAGGTGAGGAGCGTTTTGGTCCAAATGTTCTTCTCCCGGTAATGTTTAACGACTTCTCCAAGGGCCGCTTTGGCAGCGTGGCGGTGGCGCTCAGGATTGAGGAGATGTTGGCGCAGGGTGCTTAGCTTGTTGGAGTTGACTTGTTTAAGCTCAGTGAATTCTGCCTCAATAATCGCCAGAGCTTCCGGTTCAGTCGCAATATGAGGATGTTGGGTCTGCAGCTGGTGCAGCAGGGTTTGCAGGTCGGACATCGCCCCTTGCAAGTCTGGATCGGTGCCGTAATTATTTTGCGTGCCGATAAAGTCTCCTGCAGGGCTGTCGCCAAAGTTGACAGGAGCCTGGAACGTCGCACCGCTGAAATCATGTTTGGGTTCGTTAGCCATTTGTTGTGTGTGTTGCTCGATTCGTCGGGTAGTTTGGTCAATTTTGGACAGCAAGTCAGCATTAGTGGGAAAAGAATTGTCAATGCATTGCGGTTCTATTTGTTGAGAAAGGATGTAGTTATAAACTTTAGCATTTTGTTGAATTTCAACAATCAGGTTTGGCACATACTTGAAAACGTTGTTCGAATCTGCTTCCAATATCGATTGATATAGGAGTTTGATATGTTCCTTCTGGCTAATCTGTCCTAATGCTGAATAGAATAGCCAGATGTCACCAGAGTCAGCAGAAATCAGTGCTTCAAGTAATTGAGCAAAATTATATTTTCCAGCAAGTTGATTGATGTGAGAATCGGGGTAATTGTTTTCATATTTTTCAGCATCTTGATTGTGAATTTTATCAACCGCAATCTTTGAATTACACTGAATTTGCAAATCTGGATGATTCAGAGCTTCTTCCAAGGCTGGAAGCACTGCTTCTCCTATTTTGCCCAAAGCGTTAATTGCACTGTTGCAAGCTACCGAATCTTCAAATCCTATAGAATCCCGACTACCTAATGCCTCAATTAGTATTGGGATGCTGTCAATGTGTTTCTGTTCAGCAAGGATTAGAGCTGCTGAGCAACGCACTGATAAATTTGGATCTTTAAGCGCCTGGAGCAGACCAAGCTGTGCTTTTTCTGTTGGTATTTTTCCTAAAGTTTCCACTGCTTTCTGGCGAGTGTCAGGAGCCGTAGAAGTTTGCATTCTATCGATAATTTTATCTTCAAGGTTCTGAACGCCCAATTTCCCCAAAGCGAAGAGAGTTTCTGAATAAATAACTTCTGTTTCGTAAGCATACTCTTCTTCATCCATATCTAAATTGTCTCTGATTTCAAAGAGTATTGGGACAACAGATAGATCGCCTATTTCACCAAGAGCTTGAATAGCGAATATACGAGCTACTAAAGTTTTATCTTCATCACGCAAGACCTTGATTAATATCGGAACTGAGTCTCTGCTACCTATTTGCATCAGTATAATGACTGCTGCTGAATGACTAGAACTGAATTCTTCTGTTTCAAAATCATCTTCTTCTAGAGTTTTAGCTAAACAATGAATAACAGATGAATTACCTATGATTATTAATGCTCTAGTAGCGTCACCTCGGATCAGAAAATCTGGATCGGAAAATACAACTTTGAGCAATGCTTTTATTATATTTTCAGAATCTAATTTAACTTTGTTTATGACCTCTATTGCCCGTTTACGCAGAGTAGAATCCTCACCTGCGAGGGCTGCTTTGAGGCTGTTTTCCAGATATATCTCTGGATATTGATTCTGTTTGAAGGCCGTACAAATTACACTTCGAACTAACATATCTTCATCAGACCAAGCTTGAGAAAGAATTGACAGAGCGTCCTCACATCCAGCATCCATTAATGCATGGGCTGCTGAACAACGAACCTGACTATCTTCATCATGAAGTGCAATTTCTAATAGCGGTAAGATGCCTTCATATCCTTTGTCAAGTCGTAAATGCAAGCTCGTCGTTGCCTTGAGTCGAATCTCAGGGTTGTCACAATTGATTGTCTTTTCTAGTAGGGGCATTACTTTCGTACAATCTATTTTCTCTATAGCTAAAATAGCATTGTCATGGTATTCCTTATTGTATAAAGCCCCTTGTAATACTGGCATAACTGCTTCATCACCAAAATTTGCCAACTGATAAGCAGCCATCCAGCGAATTTCTGCTTCTTGATGGTCTAATGCTTGCTTTAATGAAACTCTCGAAAAAGTACTGATAATCTTACCTATCGCCCTTAAAGATTCGCGCCTTATAAAGTCATCATCAGATTCTAATAATTTCTCTAGTAAGGGCATCGCAATACCCGATCTAGTACAGCCTAAAAGGTGTATCTTGAATTTGAGAGGGATTGCTCGACAATCGATTAAATTCACTGTTTCAGGTTGTAAATCTCGCCTGACTTGACCAGCTAATCTTGCGCCCAGAACCCAATCCACATCCAAGGCTAATTTCACAACTCGTAGCGCCTGTTCCTTATGCTCTATCAGTGACAGCATCAAAGCGAGGGGTTCTGTCCATTTTAGGTAGTTAAGGTAATCTTGCTGCAGTTGTTCGTTGCTGAGGTGAGGCAGGTGACGCAGCAGTGCTTCTGCGGCATAGTATTCCTGCAACAGTTGGTGGTGAAACTCTAGTTGGTTCTGGTTGGTGAGTTGGAGTAGATGGTGTTCCAGTAAGTCTTCTAGCCATGCCTTGGCGCGTTGGGCGGGGTAGTCGACCTTGTTGGTGAGGAATGCGGTTAGTATGGTCTCCGCTTGCGATCGCGGCATTGCCACCCGAAACTCTGTTGGTTCCTCTGCCTGCATCAGGGTAAACGCCAGCTGCTGCAGTATTTCGTCCTGCCAGCGATGCAATCCTGCCGCAACTGGCACATCTCGTTTCAGCTTGTTATATTCCCCCGCAAACCAGCGAAACAACAGCCCCAAATTAGACGGCAGTTGGTTCAAGCCCTTAAACACTTCGCACAGCATCCACAGCAGCAAAGGCGTTTGTCCAATTTCTCGCAGTCGTCCTTGCAACTGCCGCACCATGGATTCCCCCTGTGCTGGCAAATAGACCTGCACAAACTGCCGCATTTGCGCTTCGCTGAGCGGCTGCATTTCCAGCTTTTTTGCAATACCCAGATCTCCCCCCAGGGCAATATCCCGCGTCGCGAACACCATCGGCGTTTTGGCATAGTCCTGTCGAAATCGGTTCAGGCTGCGTTGGGCGGCTTCAGAAGGCAGCTCATTCACCCCATCCAGCAGCAGCAAAAAACGTCCCCTGGCCAATGCGGTTTTGAGGGCGGCTTCTTCAAGCTGGAGGGTATGCCTGGACAAAAAGGTCTGAATCCGCTCCAGCACCGAAGGACATTCTGCATCCAAATATCTCAGCTCCACCAAAACTGGAATTTTGACTGCAGCATCGGCTTGCGCTTGCTTCGCTTCCTCCACCAGCAACCGTAACAGCGTCGTCGTTTTCCCCGATCCAGGTCGTCCCATCAACAAAACATGGTCAGGTGCATACTTGCGAATGCCCTGCAGAACTGGCAATCGTTCTGAGATTGTTTGCTTTTGGTGTTCCGGGTTGCGAACATCGTCTGGCTGTTCCGATTGCATCAACCGCACCATCAGGCCCACATCCAGGACAGTTGCCGATGGCGATACTTGCACCTGACCAATGGCGTCAGTTGAGGTATAGCTCCCCCACTGTCGCTGATAGGTTTCGTCTGCAATCAGCGAGGCTAAATAGGGTTGAAAATCAATTGTCTCCCAATCCGACGAGATGGGATGAAAACCCTGAGCGCCGACCTTTTCCGAGTTCTGAGGGTTGAATACGTCTGTTGGTGTTGAGGCTCGCTGGAGACAGAAATCGCTCGACAATGCTGGGGACAATGGGAGCTGGATTTCCGATTCTCGTTCGATCTGCTGAATTTCGTGCTGAAGCTGGTCGATGTTTTGCTCGACGGTGTGGAGTTCGGCTTCCTCGTCCTTGATCTGCTGCTCTAGCTTGAACTGAGTCGCTGTGTCGGTTTCGATGACTCGTGCTTGTCGCAATCTGTCCAGTTTTTCATGCCGTTGTTGCCACTCCTCCTCACGTGTCGCTAATTTTTTCTTCAGGCGCTCTTGTTGAGGATGCAGAGACATGAGAGATTTTTGACTTCCAGGTGAATGGCTTTTCCTTAGTTTAATCACAATCCTCTGAACTGGGATGTTCCCTGGATGCTACAATTGAACTCGCGATCGCAATTTCCCTGGATAAAGCCGTTTTCAGTTTTGAGCAGTGCCGCCTAGCCAAACATCTTACGGGTACTCCATAATAATTTTGGCTAGAAAGATGAATCAACCCTGTTTGTTGGTCAGGAGCGTTTAAGAATGCACAAAATTTCACAAGCCGTTTACCAAAATGGCAATCTCATCTTGAGCGAACATCTCAATCCAGAGATGGAAGGGAAGCACCTCAGAGTCGTTATTCTGGATGCTGACGATCGCCAAACGAAACGGGAGCGATTCTTCCAACTCGTCGATCGGCACGTCTTTGCCTTACCTGAAAACTATCAGTTTAATCGAGACGAAATTTATGATTGATACAATACTCACTGGCACGGGCGCATCCAGAGGTTGTGGGAGTCTAGAAATAAGGAAATCTTTTGTGTAGGGTGGGCAGTGCTTTCGAGCGTTCAAGGATGCTGAACGCAGCTCTTTGATGAGCACTGCCCACCGCGAGAGTCTCGGGTGGTGGGCATTTCCCATCAATCACCTCAAATGGAGAAAATAGCAGTAGGCTGGAAATGCCCACCCTACCCATCGGCTCCCCCAACAATTGGATACGCCCCGCTGGCACCAATCCTTGGAGCTGAGATCTTTCTTCTCAGACCATGTTAGTTTAAATAGTGACTTTCCGCTTGAATCCCTCTGAATCCTATGATTGTTGCTCAATCAGCAAGACCAGCCAGTAGTGCAATTGCAGTCACTTTAAAACGCCTCGTTGCCCTCTTAGAAGAAGAGGAGATAGATGAATATGGCATTTTACAACCCACTCAATTCGCCTTTAAGTCAGCGATGCAATTGATTGTAGAGGCTTACGATGTCATGGGCGATCGTTTCCCCAAAGCATCAGTTTCAACAGATGAACACGGTTGTATTCGGCTGACTTGGAGTAAGTTAGAGCCAGAATGTGAAGTTCGTCTGGTTTGTCCGGCTCGTGCTGGCCAGCAAGCTTACCTTTACCACGAACGTGGAAATGATTATGCGGTAGAGCGAGAGGTAACAGCGCCTGTACTCTTGCAGTGGTTGGTATGGCTGAATCAAGCATGAGGGAATTCGATTCCCTAGCAGACAATACTATTGTCTATCGGGCACTACTCCGAAAACAATGGATCGATGAAGATACAGGAAAGGTCAAGGCAGATGCTTATTTCTTGCGTGCAAACGAGCGTGGGCTGTCTGTTAATCTGGCGGGTGCTTGCTCTCCAAGGCAGTGTGCGAAGTTCTTTCGTAAATGTTACGGTGTTGCCAGTCTTGAGGTTGGAGGCATACGCGAGGTTGGTTTGAATGTAGAACAGAATTCGGTAAACCACGCCAATATTGTTGGTTTACCCGATCGAGACAATAACCTGGCTGAGGCAGAACGATTGGCAGGCTTATTGGCAAAGCAATCTTCAAATTGTATGGCAACCCGATTAAAAAGAATAAATTCTCGACATCATCGACGGCAAAATTTGGGTATAGAGGGATGAAACTGAAGATGGCGTCACCTACGAGCTGGTAGGATGCGGCCATTCCCAAAGATCGGATTGTGCTGGGGTTTCACCCGGCGGATATGCGATCGCATAAATCAATATACCCTGGCAGCACTAAAGTGCCCACTACGAACTTGCACAATTTTAGGGATATCAAAATAAACCTTCCCCTTCTGCCCTCTGCATCCTGCCCCCTGCCATACCCTCAGAACTTAGCCAGGATGAGTCATCTTGCGGGGATCGACGATGCGATCGAATTCCTCGGCGTCAACGTAGCCGAGCTGCAGGCAGGCTTGCTTGAGGGTGAGATCTTCCTCCAGGGCGAGGTGGGCCACCTCGGCGGCTTTGTCGTAGCCGATGTGGGGACTGAGGGCAGTGACCAGCATGAGGGATTGTTCCAGGTGACGCTGAATCTGGGGTCGGTTGGGCTGCAGGTCAGCCAGGAGGAAGTCGGTGAAGTTGTTGCAGCTGTCGGCCAGCAGATCGATGGACTGCAGCAGATTGAAGATCATCATCGGCTTGAAGGTGTTGAGTTCGAAGTGGCCCTGGGAACCGGCGATCGCGATCGCAGTATCGTATCCCATCACCTGCGCCGCCACCATCGTCATCGCTTCGCATTGGGTGGGATTGACTTTCCCTGGCATAATCGACGAGCCGGGTTCGTTGGCGGGCAGAATTAGCTCGCCCAGTCCGCAGCGGGGGCCGCAGCCGAGAAAGCGGATGTCGTTGGCGATTTTCATCAGGGAGCAGGCCAGGGTTTTCAGGGCACCGCTGGCCATGACGATGGCATCGTGAGCTGCGATCGCAGCAAACTTATTCGGCGCTGAGACAAAAGGCAGCGAAGTAATGTCGCAGATGCGTTGGGCAGTCCCTGCCGCAAATCCAGGGGGGGCGTTCAAGCCTGTCCCAACTGCGGTGCCACCGATGGCCAGCTCGTAGAGGTCGGGTAAGATGGTCTCCACTCGTTTCAGATCAGCCTCTAACTGGGCCGCATAGCCGGAAAATTCCTGGCCCAGGGTCAGCGGCACAGCATCCTGCAGATGAGTGCGGCCAATTTTGGCAATGTCGGCAAAGGCAGCAGATTTTTCCTGCAGGGCCTGATGCATCTTTCGCAGGTGGGGCAACAGACGCTGATTCAGAGCCACTGCTGCGGCAATGTGCATTGCGGTGGGAAAGGTGTCGTTGGAAGACTGCGACCTGTTGACATGATCGTTGGGATGGATGGGGGTTTTGCTGCCCAGGATACCTCCTGCCAGTTCAATAGCACGATTGGCAATGACTTCGTTGACGTTCATGTTGCACTGGGTGCCACTGCCCGTCATCCAGACATGCAAGGGAAAGTGGTCAGCCAGTTTACCGGCAATGACCTCTGCTGCAGCCTGGACAATCAGCGTTGCTTTTTCTGCAGGCAATTGCCCCAGCGCTTGATTGGTGAGCGCAGCGGCCTGTTTGAGGATACCGAAGGCTTCGATGACTGCGGCGGGAATGCGATCGCGCCCAATGGAAAAATACTTGAGCGAACGCTGGGTCTGGGCGCCCCAATAGCGATCGGCAGGGACTGCGATTGCCCCCATACTGTCCGTTTCCTGACGCATTTTAGTTTCAGCAGCTTCCGTCATCAGTCAGTTATCCCTCAACGGTTCGACAAATAAAGCAGATAAGGAATGAGAATTTAATCGTTCTGTCGATTTGTAGGGTTACCCCGTGTGGGTACCCTCTCCAGAAACTATCGGGGCGATCGCAAGAGATTGCCTCTACAATCGTTTCCCCATCCTGCCTAAAAAACACCCTATCTAGAGACTCTCGGGGCGATCGCAGGGGATTGCCCCTACAGATGAATGGCACTTACTTAAGCGTAGGATAGGCAAAGCACAGCGTGCCCATCACAGAGTCTTTGATGGGCACAGGTATAGCCCTTTGCCCATCCTACTGACCAGTTTCCGAACTAATGTAATCTGCTTATGTAAGCGCCATTCGCCCCTACAGATTGTTTGCATCTTTTTTCATTCTTGTGCCTAAGCCTATCTATTGTAAACCTCGTGTAAGCTTTGTCGTTTCCTTGCAGGCACTATTATGGCTCCAGCACTGGATAGAGGCGATCTGCGATCGCAAGCCAAAATTCTTTTGTTGACAAAATCGCACCATTCCCAGGGTTTCTCTGGTAAACTTTTTGCTAAGCTTGCTCCCGCATTCGCTCGCGTTGACCTATCCAATCCCTCAAGTGAGAAAGGAGGCGTTGCCCCATGTTGAAGCACAGCGTATTGACCCTGGCTACGATTGTTACTCTCCTGGTCAGTACAGGTCGTGCATCTGCCCGTCCCGCTCCCCTCTTTACCCCTCACCTGAACCTGATTCGGACGCATTTGCCTTCAGGATGGTCAATGCGCTTGCCTGAGCAGATTTTGTTGGGTGGCCCTGCTGACCAGGAATTCATCAACAGCTTGATTGTGAAAGTCTTGCCGTCTAACGCGCCGCCCCGTCTTACCGTGAGTTTGATGAGCTGCGAGTCTGGCCCGCATCCTTGTTTGATTGGCAGTTTCTCGGTGGAGAGCCAGACGTCTGACAATGCCCGGCGAGAGCTCGCCCGCCATCAAGCAGCAGCAGCTCCAATTAAATTAGGTCGCGGCGGTCGCGGCTATTTGTTAGAGGGGCAGAAACAAAACCCCTCCTACCCATTCTCCTCAGTCATGTGGCAGCAAGATGGCATGATCTACACCGTTACTTTTCTCTCTAGCGAACGCCAGAATATCCTTTATATGGCTTACTCCATGGCCAATGGCTTTCCGATTCGCATACCCAAGCCAGGGCCTGAGCCAACCCGATAAAGTGAAGGCAGAAGGCAGGAGGCAGAAGGCAGAAGGCAGAAGGGAAAGGTTGACTCATACTATTTTGGATTTTAGATTGGCGATTTTGGATTGGAGAAAGCTTTACCGAGCAAGCGTTCTACCGATTCCCTCAATTGCATCTTCAAGTCAAATTGACATCAATCTGGTTTTGCGCTTTTTGTTCTGTCCTACTGGTGTGGCACGCCTAAAATTGTGTAGATTTGTAGTTGGCACTTTAGTGCTGCCGAGGTCTATCGAGTAAGGTTTATCGCCTTTTCGACAACCTAACCCGATGGCACTAAATTAGCTGTGCCAGACCACTACTCTATTCTCGTAGTGCTATATGGCTGAGTCTTTGGGGTTCCCTAATTTCTGGTTTGAGCTGTCGCTGGTGGCTGGCTGGCTGGTGCTGGTGGTGCTGGCAGCAGAATGGGTACATCGTGCATTTGCAGCAGATGTTGAGATGGCACGCAAGGTGGTTCACATTGGTAGCGGCAATGTGATTGTGTTGGCCTGGTGGCTGCAGTTCCCGACCTGGATTATTCTGGCAGCATCGGTCGTGACGGGTGCGATCGCGCTCATCTCCTACAAAATCTCCATCTTGCCCAGCGTCAACAGCGTCGGGCGCAAAAGCCTGGGTACCTTTTTCTACGCCGTCAGCATTGGGGTTCTGGCTGCCTGGTTCTGGCCGCTGCATCTGTTTCACTATGCAGCACTGGGTATTCTGGTGATGGCTTGGGGCGATGGCCTGGCCGCAATGATTGGCCAGCACTTTGGTCGCCATCCCTATCAGCTTTGGGGCATCAACAAAAGCTGGGAAGGCTCCCTAGCAATGGCAATAGCGACCTGTATCGTCACTAGTCTGGTGCTCTTTGTGGTGCAGGGAAATCTCTGGCAAACCTGGGTGGTGTCGGCAATTGTTGCGATCGCAGCCACCACCCTGGAAGCATTTTCCAAACTCGGCATCGACAACCTCACCGTTCCCATCGGCAGCGCTGCACTCTGCTTTTTCCTCAATCAGCTCTGGCTGGGTTAAGAAAAGGACGGAGGACGGAAGAGGGAGGACGGAAGCAGGGGAAGTGGAGGGAGAGGAGGAAGTAGGAGGAGAGGGGGAAGAAAGCTTGCGATGAACTCTGATACCAGTTTTCTCTGGAAATGAGATCGATCGGATTGACGAAACGCTGATCCAGAACAGCTTTCCCAAATCCAAAATCGCCAATCTAAAATCCAAAATGGTATGACACCTACTTCTTCTCCGACAATCCCAACTGTTGCCAGACTTGATTGAAACTGGGTGCGTGGATAAAGCGCCAGAGCAACAAACCGCCGCCAACAAAAAAGATCAGGGCGATCAGGCCAGAGATCAGTTGAGAGAGAAACTTGGGATGCCCAGACCGTCGTTGGTGAGACTTTGTCTTGCTGGAACGAGCCGATGTAGCGCTGCCAGGACCAGCCGAGGTGGGCGGGCGAGGTGTAGGTCTGGGTCTCGCTGCAGCCATTCCCCCCGTGCCAGTTGCAGCAGCTTGAGCCGCTGCTCGGAACTGCGGTGCAATACTGGCTGGGGACTGTCCGGTGCGGCACCATTGACGCAGCACCGCTGTGGTGAGACCGCCCAGCGTTGGAGCGCCCAGACTTTGAACTTTTTTTAATAGAGGTTGGTCGTTGGCAATTAGCACCACCAGCGCCTGGGGCTGTTCCTGATAAAGACCGTAGGTCGCCTGGGCCACTGCCAGGGAGCGTCTGGCTTTTTTGCTCAGGGTCTGACCGCTGTCAGGTTGCAGGGAAGGATGGCTAGCACTGGCCTCGGTCACCTGCCAGCCACTGTTGGGGAAGAAGCGGGCAAATTCCCGTGCGACGGTTTCAATTTCCGGTTCGGTGGCGCGATCGCACAAAAACTGCATTTCCTCTACCACAGCCTGAGGCAGATAGACCTGACCCAGTTGAGCCAGTTCCTGCCAGTCTCGCGTTTTCCCTGGGATCAACGCGCTGACATCAAATACGAAGAGAATAGAGGGAGCAACCATAAGCTTTAATTTGGGAGAGACTGACTGATTTCGATCGATTGTATTGGCCCACCTGCATGGGGCAAATGCACTGACGCAATTCTAGAAGACAAATTTTAAGCAGCGTACATTCCTTTACAAGAAATACGCATTCAAGCCTGCACTTCCGGATGGTTAAGGGTTAAGGGGGGCGCATCCAGAGCTTGGGGGAGTCTAGAAATAAGGAGATCCTTTGTGTAGGGTGGGCAAAGGTCCATGCCCGTTCCCATCACAGGCTTTCTGATGGGCACGCTTTGCTTTGCCCATCCTACGCTTAAGTAAGCGCCATTCCACCCTACAGGCAAGATCCCCTGATTTCTGGATTCCCACAACCTCTGAATATGCCCGATGGGGAGATCGCAAAAAGTTCAAAACCAGATTGGCCAACCTTCCCCTTCTGCCCTCTGCCCTTTGCCTCCTGCCTTCTGCCTCCTGCCTTCTGCCTTCTGCCTTCTGCCTCCTGCCTCCTGCCTTCTGCCACAATCGCCAACCGCTAACCGTTTTTAAACTTACGTACTTTTCGCAGATACTGTTCTAAAAAGGGAAGTCCCCCAATTGCAGGTAATAGATAGCGAGAGGTGCAAAGCAAACCCAGGGCGGCAGCGGTGGGAGTATCCATGAAAGGTTGATAGAACAAGATTAAGGCAGCGTCGCGGGTGCCCACTCCAGCAAAGGTCAGGGGGAGTAAGCCCGCCAGGATTGCCAGGGGAGACAGGGCCAAATTAGCCAGGAAAGGAACGCTGGCTTTCAAGGCCAGGGTAAAAAACCAGATCTGCAATAGGTGCAAAAACCAGATGAAGATTGAGGTTGCTGTAATTTTGCTTAACTGGGTTTTGTCGCGCCAGAAATAGACTTGCATTTCGTGCCAGGAGGTTTGTAGATTGGTCAGCTTGGTTTTGAGCTTTTTCGGTGCGATCGCACGCGAACCTCGGAAAAATACCTGCGCAAAGCGACGAGACCCCAATAACGATACTCCCAATACCAATCCCAAGACTACGCTGCCCGTCATCAGCTGAAAAATCCAGTCTGCCAGCGGATACAGCACCAAACCCAGAGCGCACCACAACAGCAGCGACAACATATCGCACGTTTTCTCAAAAATCACCAGTGACAGTGATAGAGAACCGCTTAAGTAACCTTTCTCGCGGATGAAATAGGCTTTGGCAATATCTCCCATTTTGGATGGCAACACCATGTTGAGGACACTAGCCGCCAGGATTAGCCGATTCGCCTCGCCAAAGCCCAATCTGCCGCTAGTGGGTGTTAGTTGCTGAAAGCGCCGGGCCGTCATCAGGGTCAGGGGCACCACCATACCTAAACTGATCGCCATCCATCTGCGATCGCACGCCCGAAAAACCCCAACCAGCCCCTTAAAATCAATTTTCCAATAAATGAAGGCTAGAATCAACAGACTAACAACAATCGAAATCTTCCGTTTCATGGCATGTATAGCAAAAGGCAGGAGGCAGAGGGCAAAAGGCAGAAGGCAGAGGGCAGAAGGCAAAAGGGCAAAAGTTGGCAAAATCTGATTTTAAGCCTTTCGCTCATGTCCTTATCTATGTTTCATCGTGCGATACAACCCAACCTGCAATTCACAACGACCGAAATGAGCCAGAATCGATCGCAACGAAACAGTCACAGGTTGCAAACCACGTAATACTCATCTTCGATCCCCTCAATCAGTGGAGGAGGAACCGTTTCTGCATCTGAGTCAGCGGATTCTTCCAGGGCCAGGGCCGCCCTCGATTTGCTGCAAAGCCTTAACCGCCCCCCGCCGAACGCTCTCCTCTTTGTCGTCCAGTGCCTCAATCAGGGCCGGAATGGCAGCCTTAGCCTCTGCTCCCAGCAAACCTAGCGCCACTGTTGCATGACCGCGAACTGCGAAATGTTTATCTTTGAGTGCCTCAATCAACGGCGGGACAACCGTTTCTGCATCTGGGGCAACGTATCCCAGGGCCCGGGCTGCCCTCGATCGAACATTGGCATCCTGATCCTTCAGGGCTTCGATCAACGACGGAACCGCTGCTCTGGCATTGGGGCCAATGCGTTCCAGTGCGATCGCCGCACTCTGGCGCACCAGAGTATCTTCATCTTTGAGTGCCTCCATCAGAATTGGCAAGGTGCGATTCTTTTCCAACGTTTCCGCACGAACGCAATCCTTGAACAAATCTAATGTACTGTAATCTTTCCAGGCAGTTAACAAGCGGGTCCTGATAGCCTCCGGATTGCGACACCAACGTTGACCGCAACCGCTACTACCAACCAACAGAACACTTAAGACACTCCAAAGGCAAACAACAGAGAGAAATTTCCAGATTCTCATAGGATTCAGAAAAAGTTGAACATTTCTTAAGGATGAGTTCGCAATCAAGACTTTAGCACCTATGCAACCAGCATTAGAGCGCTGCAGCGCTCGCTACGAACAATGCACATTTTAGCCATAATGATAGGGAATGCCAGTGAGATGTTCGCTCAGGGAGGCAGAAAATGGGACAATATTACCGTTTTATCAACACCACCCGCAAAGAGGAATCCAGTGTTTCTCTGCCCTTCAACTTCGGCTTAAGCTGGGCTAAAAGTCTGGAACGGTACAGCCAGGAAGAACTCAAAGAAAAATTTGACTTTGTCATTAAAAACAATAATTGGGACGAAAACGATGCCATAATCGCGGTTGGCGATTATGGCAATATCCTCTACTATTCGGACACCCAACTCGAAGGCTAAATAGGAGATTCAGTCCTTCTTTTTCTTCTGCTTCTTCAGCTTCTTCCTTTTGCGGCCTAATTGTTGGAGGGCGTCTTCATAGAGACTATTAGCATTGGCATGGTTGGGATCGATTTTCAGCGCCTGTTCAATGGAATTAACGGCTTCTTCTCGTTTCCCATTAAACCACAGGGCTGCTCCTCGGTTGGCCCAAGCATCGGCAATTTTGGGGTCTAGCTCAACTGCCTTGTCGGCGGCAGCCAGGGCTTCACCAGGGCGGTTTAGCCTCAACAGTGCCGTTGCCCGATTATTCCAGGCGTCGGCAAAGTCGGGTTTGAGGGCAATTGCCTGGTCGTAGAGTTGGAGTGCTTCTCCAGGCTTCTCCAGAAATTCCAGAGCCGTGCCTTTACTCCATAGCGCTTTTGGATATTTGGGATTCAGTTCAAGCGCCCGATCGCAAGCCGCTATCCCCTCTTGCGCCCGCCTCAACTGGTTAAGGCTAAAACAACGTCCCCAATGGGCTTGTGCAACCTCTGGATTGAGAGCGATCGCTTCATCGTAGGTATCAAGTGCCGCCTGGTAATTTTTTGCTTCTCGCAAGCTGCCCGCTTGATTCAACAATTCAGTTGCCTGTTGTTCCGGAGTTGGACTCGGACTCTCTGCCACAGCACTTTCTTCGTTGGCTCCTGATTGATTCGCGGTTTGAGGACGCAAAGCAGACTGCACCCAACCCAGGAGCGGAACCAGAACGATTGCAGCACCCAGTACTCCCAGGACAGCAAAGATCTGCCAACGTTTAATCAAGATGTTCTGAACAACTGTTTGCTCCGCAACAGCAGTCGGTTGTTCTACGGGTGAAGATGACGGTTCGGCTGCCACAGCAACTGTAGGCATCGTACTCGGAACCACAACCTCAGTCGGTTCAGAATTCGTCTGCTCAGAAGAAATGGGCGTCGGCTCCTGTCCCCCAACTGGAACAGTCGCTGCTGTCGTCGAGGGAGAATCTGACGAGGTAAGCAGCGTCGCATCCTCTGGTGAGGGTTGTGGCGGAATGGATTGCAAAATCTCCACAGGCAGTGCTTGCAGAGCGTCCAGGGCTTGCGTTGCAGTCGGGTAACGGGCACGGAAGTCGTAACGTACCATACGATCGAGGATGTCGGCCAATGCTGGGCTCGCCTGAGGTGCGCGATCGCGCCAGACTACCTCCCCTGTCTGAGCATCTTCGCTAAGATGGCGCGGATACATCCCCGTCAGCGCCTGAATGCCAATTTTTCCCACCGAATAAACATCACTGCTAAAACGCGGATTGCCACTCAACTGCTCGTTGGCCATGTACCCCTGCGTCCCAATCGAAACCGTCAAGTTCGTCTTCCCCGTAGACGGATTCACTAACTGGGTACTGACCTGCTTAACTGCACCAAAGTCAATCAGCACAATCTTGCCATCCCGCTGACGGCGAATCAAATTAGACGGCTTGAGATCGCGATGGATCACATTTTGATCGTGAACAAACGCCAGCGCCCGCAGAATATCCTGCAACAAAGCAACCGTCTTGACCTCCGACCAGGGTTGACCTGGCACCAGTTCCTTGTCTAACGTTTCCCCTTCAATTAATTCTTGAGCCAGATAAAATTCCTGATTGTCCTCAAAATGAGCCAGCAAGCGAGGGATCTGATCGTGGCTGCCCAACTGGTAAAGCACCTTTGCTTCCGTATCAAACAAACGCCGCGCCGTTTGCAAACTCCCTGCATCGCTCACCTGGGGCTTGAGCTGTTTCACCACACACCGGGGTTGTCCCGGCAAATGCAAATCCTCAGCAAAAAAGGTTTTGCCAAAGCCGCCAGCCCCCAATTCGCTGATGACTTTATAGCGTCCGGCCAATGGCCCTTTGGGGCCCTGTCGCTGAAACAACCCGAAAAAGCTCGATCCCATGGCGTAGTGTTCTCCCCGGCAGAGTTGACGGTATCTATGCCGCTTGCATTCTTGCACGCATTTTTAGTGTCTATTGTAAAGAGAATTGGCCCTGTTTTTGGGAAGCAAACAAAGTCAAAGGAGAAAATAGCGGGGAAACAAGTCCACAATTGAACAAGGGAGGATCAAAATGGATTTGCTCTTAGCGTATTGTGCTCTTGAGCCTCCAATTATACAACACAAAGGATTTACCGAATACCAATTCCCTCAACCTTTCTATTTGTAATCAGCACTTGAGTGCCGTCGACTTTTGATGGGGACGGCCAATTTTTGGGCTGGCGACTCTGCTTGTAGTTGGCACTTCAGTGCTACCGAGTTTCAATAGAATCAAGTCAAAGCTTTCACAACAAGTTTGGTTGGACGTCGCATTTCTGGACGCACTTGGGCTAAAGCCCTGACTACGAACTCTAGTAGGTGCTGCATTTCTAGACACACTTGGGCTAAAGCCCTGACTACGAACTCTATGCAACTTGTTTGCGCGGTTGAGAGGTTAGAGTCAGATTATTGGCCTCAATCGCTGATGATGGAACGGATTCCTTCTACAGTGCCGAGAATGTTACGCGGATCCATGAACATCACTTTGCTGCTGTCGCTGCTGCCAATTTTCAGGCCCATGTCCAGATAGTATTGAGCCAGAAGAAATTGTAGGGCTTCCTGAGCAGAAGGACTGCCCTGTAATGTCCCAGCAATAATTTGCAGCGCTTCAGAGGTGGCTCTAGCTTGCATCACTTCTTGCTGGCGTTGTCCCTGAGCCTTGAGGATAATGGATTCTTTTTCGGCTTCGGCTTCCAGGATAGCTGCTTTTTTGCGGGCTTCCGCTGCCAGGACTTGGGCTTCAGCCTGACCTTGAGCACTGTTGATGGCGGATTCTCGTTCCCCTTCAGAGGTGAGAATCGCAGCCCGCTTGCGACGTTCAGCAGACATTTGCAGCTCCATGGAGTCCTGTACTGCTTTGGAGGGAACAATGTCGCGCAATTCAACCCGGTTGACTTTGACACCCCAGGGATCCGTGGAAACATCCAGCTCGCGCAGCAGCGTTTCGTTAACTTCGGTGCGGGCGGTGAAGGTTTCGTCCAGCTCCAGCTTACCCATCTCAGCCCGAATTTGAGTCAGGACCAGATTCACCATGGCAGCATGCAGGTTTTTGACTTCGTAGCAGGCTTTTTCCAGATCCATAATCCGCCAGTAGACCACAGCATCGACGCTGATGGAAACGTTATCGCGGGTAATACATTGTTGCGGCGGAATGTCGAGTACCTGTTCCAACACCGTGTGCTTGTAGGCGACTCGCTCAAACCCTGGAATGATAAAATTCATGCCTGGCTCTAGCTTTTTGCCATTATATTTGCCGAGACGCTCCACCAGGGCCTGATTACCTTGATTAATAATTTTGACTGTGCTTTTGACAGTAGCTCCCCCAATAGCCAGGATAACGAGCCAAACAACTAATGGATTCATGTTTCATCTCCTGATTGCATGCGGTCATTTTAGCTCACGCGATTGATGTTGCGGAGTTCTACCTGATTGGCTTTGATACCCCAGGCATTAGCAGTTCGATTAATGTTGTCCCGCAGCAGTTCGCCGATCTGGGTACGCTGGGTGAGGGTTTCGTCCAACTGCCGGGCTTCAACCTCAATCCTGATCTGGGTCAAACTCAGATGCACCATGGCGTCCTGGATGTTTTCAACGTTGTAATAGGCTTGTTCCAGGGCTATAACTTGCCAGAAAATGATGGCATCAACGGTGATGGAAATGCGATCGCGGCTAATGCAGGACTGGGCCGGAATATCCAGTATCTGTTCCCGCAACGTGTATTGGTAGGCAACTCGCTCGCAAACAGGAATGATAAAGTGAAAGCCTGGATTGAGTTTCTTACCGTTATATTTCCCCAGTAGTTCTACGATCGCCTGGTTGCCCGACTCCACAATTGTTACTCCGCTTAAGCAGAGGTACCCAACCAAAATCAGGCACACTAACCAGCCGATCAGACTTCCCAAGGATTTAGCCTCTTATTTGTTAGATATACATTCCAAGCTCATTTCAAGTCCTGATTGCGGGCGATCCCTTCTCCAATCGCTCGATCTGATAATCCTTGAAATTCAGGAATTCACGATATGTTCTGGGAGCACAATCAGAGTGTTGCCCTGACGACGGACAACATAAACTTTCTGATCGGGGGGAATAGTCATGTCGCGATCGTCGCAGCAGGCCCGCCAGGAGTTGCCTTTATAGCGTACCCGACCGGGTTTGCCTGCAGGAATTTCAGTCAGGGTTTCGGCTTCTGTGGGTTGCCGTATCGCCGAAACAGTGTTTTTTTGAGTAAAGCGGCGGGAGAAAAAGATCGCGGCAGCCGAGAGGGAGAGCCAGACCACAACCTGCAAGCCGAAGGATAGGTTAAAAAAAGGCACAAACTGCAGCATGGCAGCTACAACTATGGCACTCAGGCCCATCACGAATGAGACAAAGGCAACGGGGACAAAAAGTTCGACTAGACAAAGTGCAGACCCAAATAGCAGCCAAAACAAGGCAGGTGATATAAACATTTTTGGTCTTTCAATATGTGAAACAGCAATGCAAGGGAGAGGGCGGTTTAGCTTCAGCTTGCTTCTGGCAGTGGTAGTTTAAGGAATGGATTGGCCCTTGAGGGCCAATCCCCAGTTTCCACTCTATCTTTACTCTTGAGCAATGCCTAACGGTTGATACAGACATAAATATCGCCCTTCCAGGTTAAGGCAGTCTTAACGGTATAGAATTAACGGCAAAGATGGACTTAATATAATTTTCTATTACGCAGCTCGCTGCAGTTGTCCGAATGGTTGAGCTGCAGGGTCGGTTTGGGTAGGGTCGATTTGGGTATGTAAGGATGGGTCTATCAGGCTTGGGGTTGCGATCCCAATTCGACTTGGAGATGCAATTGATGAAATTAGCGGAATGCCTGCCCAGTTAGGCTTTCTTCAATCCAAAATCGCCAATCTAAAATCCAAAATAGACCTGTCCGAGAACTGGGGTGAAAGCCCCCCGGCGGGGGGCTTTCACCCCGATTCCCGAATGAGTCTGATGGTATGAGTCTATTTTAGCGTTCTGGCATCTGCCCCTTTGCGATTTGGCGTTTAATGCAATTTAATTTTAGCTATCCCCTGACCATTTCAGGGTCAGGTTTACCTGTGACAGATTCATGAGCAGTGCTGATTTGCCAATTCGCCGTTATTTATGGGCAGTGGGCCCTACAGCCGAACAGGTTGCGCCTGGCAAGCAAGTGGCGGGAAGGTATGAGGTAATTGAACGGCACATTTGGTTGGATACTCAACCGAATGTATCGCCGGATATTCCTGAGGAGATGCCTGCGGTGGCGCTGCCTTATATGCGCCTGTACCCGTTGCGGTTGTATTTGCCGGAGGTGTATGGGTTTTGTTCGATCGAGAAGGGATCGGCGACTTTCCGGGTGCTTTTGTTGGAGAATGTCCCGGTGGATGGGTCGGGTTGTCTCTATCCGACTTTGCAGGAGGTCTGGCCGCAGACCACTGCAGTGAGACAGGTATACTGGCTATGGCAAATTTTGCAGTTATGGGAACCGCTGCTGAAGCTGGGGGTGGCGTCGAGTTTGCTGGCAATGGAGGATCTGCGGGTAGAGGGTTGGCGGATCCGGTTGCGGCAGTTGGCGATGGATCGGAGCGCGATCGCATCCCGGATGCTTTCTGACACTGACGATACCGATCCCGATGCCTCAGAGTCCACGGCTATCCCCAGTCTTGATGCCCATCCTAACTTGCAGGATTTGGGTCAATGCTGGTCTGACTTGATTGGTGGCGCTCAGCCTGCGATCGCAGAGCGGCTGCAACAGATTTGCGATCGCATGCAATCGCCAAAGGTAGACGCGGCTGCGATCGCCGCTGACCTGAACCGATTGCTCCTGGAAAAAGCAGCTGAAATGCCCCTGCGTTTGCAGATTGCAGGCATCACTGATACTGGGCCAAAACGCACCCACAACGAAGACATCTGCTATCCCACCCTGCAAGATCTATCAACTCACAACACTGATGCCAACAACCCGCTGATTCCTCACTTAACCTTTGTCTGCGATGGTATTGGTGGGCATGCAGGGGGTGAAGTTGCCAGCCAGCTGGCTGCCCAGTCGGTTAAACTGCAAATTCAAGCATTGTTAGCGGAGATCGCAGAACAACCCGAACTGGTGTCTCCAGATCTGGTTGTCCAGCAATTGGAAGCGATCGTTCGGGTCGTGAATAATTTAATTTCAGTGCGCAATGATAATCAGGGACGCGAAGACCGTCAGCGCATGGGAACGACCCTGGTGATGGCATTGCAGCTCCCCCAGCCCATCCAAACAGCATTGGGGCTAGAATCTACCAATGCCCACGAACTCTATCTGGTGAATGTTGGCGATAGCCGTGCCTATTGGATGACCTCCCAATACTGCCATCAACTGACCATTGATGATGATGTGGCTACACGAGAAGTACGTCTGGGCCGCAGTCCCCACCGCGAGATCTCTAAGCGACATTATTCGGGAGCATTGACCCAGGCCCTGGGAACCAGAGACGCCGAGTTGCTGCGTCCCATTGTGCAGCGCTTTATTTTAGAAGAGGATGGTCTGTTGTTGTTGTGTTCCGATGGCCTCAGCGACTTCGACCGGGTGGAAGAATTCTGGAGCGATCGGACTGAAGCCGTCCTCACGGGCAGGCTCTCGGTGGCAGCAGCGACCCAAGCCTGGATCGACCTGGCTAACGAGAAAAATGGTCATGACAATACCTCGGTTGTACTGACCCACTGCCACGTCTCGCCCGATTATCCTGTTCCCCTCACCCCAGACCAGACCACCACCGAAATGCAACTGGCCACCCTTGCAGGCGAGGAGAAAGAGGTATCTGAATTGTCGGAAGCCTCGAAGGCGCTGCTCTATGGCGAATGGTCGCCTGATGCTGCTGCAGCCAAAGTGGAGGAAAAACCGACTAAGCGGGGCAACCGGATGATTGTCTTCGGAGTACTGTTACTGTTGCTGGCGGGAACTGTGGGGGGATTGCTTCTCTGGCGGCAACTGGCTCCTGAGAATTTCCGTCGGTTCCGACAGCAACTGCCCTGGCTGGAACAGATCTGGCCCACCTCCAACCGCGATGCAACCAACTAACATGTTTGAGTCAAGTAGGATGGGCAAAGCAAAGCGTGCCCATCTCGACCTGGAGAAGGGCACAGGTGGTGACCTTTGCCCATCCTACTCAGCGGGATCTTATCCAATTAAACTCTTGTCCCTGATACCAATTTGACTTGGAGACGCAACTGATGCAATTGTCAGAATGCTTTCCCAGCATGCCTTTCTTCAATCCAAAATCGGCAATCGAAAATCCAAAATGGTATGACGGCGATGCAACCGATTAATCTGTTTGAATACGAACAGCTGGCCCAGCAGCATCTGACCCCAATGGCAAGAGACTATTATGCCAGTGGGGCCTGGGATGAAGTAACCTTGCACGACAATCGAGCAGCCTTTGAGCGCTGGCAACTGCGGCCTCGCATGTTGGTGGATGTCAGTCAGCGAGATTTGAGCGTACAGGTGTTGGGAGAACGACTGCCGTTTCCTATTCTGATTGCGCCGATGGCGTTCCAATGTCTGGCGCACCCAGAGGGAGAACTGGCGGTCGCCAGAGCGGCGGCAGACATGGCAACAGTGATGGTGTTGAGTACAATGTCAACCCAAAGTCTCGAAGCAGTGGCTGAAGTGCGCCAGAGCTTACCCCAGAGTGTGCCCCAATGGTTTCAACTCTATGTCCATCGCGATCGCGCCCTCACCCGTGCCCTGGTCGAGCGAGCCGAAGCAGCGGGTTTCTCAGCGTTGTGCCTGACTGTTGATGTTCCGGTACTGGGCCAGCGGGAACGGGATCGACGCAATCAATTCGTCTTGCCTCCCGATCTGCAACTGGCCAATTTTGCCACCCTGACCGGGCTGAACATTCCCCAGGTTGAGGGAGAATCTGGCTTATTTGCTTACTGCAGCCAGCAATTCGATCCAGGGTTAACCTGGCACGACCTGGATTGGCTGCAGTCACTGACACCGTTACCCATTGTCGTTAAAGGCATTTTGCGCGGCGACGATGCACTACGAGCGGTGGAACATGGGGCGCAGGGGATTGTCGTTTCCAACCATGGCGGGCGGCAATTGGATAGTGCGATCGCGACCCTCACCGCCCTACCCGAAGTTGTTGCTGCCGTCGGCGATCGGGCCGAAGTATTCGTAGACGGCGGCATCCGACGCGGCACCGATATCCTCAAAGCCCTGGCTCTGGGAGCCAGAGCTGTACTGTTAGGCCGTCCCATCCTCTGGGGGCTGGCTGTAAATGGTGAAGCAGGCGTCAGGCACGTCCTGGAACTCTTACGCGATGAACTCGATCTCGCCCTGGCCTTGAGCGGGTGCGCCACCCTCCAGGACATTGACCGCAGCCTCGTCGTATCTCGATCTTAGCATTGTCCATCCAGCATTAAATGCTTCATTCACATACCCCTGCATCATAAGGTATCTTTCAGGCTTCGCGAACCAAATTGATGAACAGCACAATAACCCATGCGAACAACCCAGGGCTGAGCATCAGGCAATCGCTCATAAAGCCGTCGAGTTGCAATCATCGTGTCTTCGGCAAGTTCGAAGTCTCCCGTTTCAATATCAATCGCTACGATTTTGCCTTGATTCCCGACTTCAACTTTAGGGCGTACCTGAGTTTCTATAGATGCGATCTCCACGTCTAGCAAACCCCTCTTTACTGTAACGAGGTTGTCTAACTGCCATCGGTTTGACCTATCTTTAGGGCTTCAGTTCCCGATTATAGCTCACAGACAATAGTGAATAATTTGTGTCTGGTAACGTGCATCCAGCGGCTCCAGCAGAACTAGTTCATCTGCTTTAATTTACTCAATTGTATCCCGACCACTCTCAGACATATCTCCTCCGTCCCTCTGGGAAGAATAAGCATCTAAGCAGTTGGTGCAGTACTGCGAGCGGCATGGGCAAGCACTTGCTGCACCTGGTCAGGAGTGACTCCAGGAAACCACTGGACAAACTGCTCAGTATTGCTCCCGTCTTCGAGATTCTCAAATAGGGCAGAGGCTGGTACGCGGGACCGCGAAACACCCAGGCACTGCTTACACGCGCTGGATCTCGCTCGACAGCCTTGCAGGTAGACCAATCAATCATCATTTATCTTAACAGATCGCATGCACGACAATCCAGTGCGGCATGGGCTACGCGATCGCGTCGTGACTCGGCAATATTGGA